>Ga0315281_10000015_pt1 | contig 253754 bp, 214 predicted proteins | sample YL17G07_0_MG_FD_204540 | JGI IMG/M metagenome (GOLD analysis project Ga0315281, IMG submission 204540) | Sediment microbial communities from Yellowstone Lake, YNP, Wyoming, USA - YL17G07_0 | ecosystem: Environmental > Aquatic > Freshwater > Lake > Sediment | place: USA: Wyoming | collected...
TGCCAAGTTCTTGAGATTAACCATTTCTATCCTCTACAAGAGATTAGTCTGAAGTCCCTTAAGATTCCATTGATTAGAACACCACCGTACCAAAAGCAGAACAAGCAAACTATTGGAGAAAAGCACGGAAAACACCAATAGAACCAATGTTCATGCGAACAATCGTTCTAATGATGAAATGCGTTGCAACAGGTGTCCTGGCCTAAAACCCAATGCAACGTGTCATTGCGGTTGCGATGGTGTCGGCTGTGAAGTGGTTGCAACAGGTGTCCTGGCCTAAAACCCAATGCAACCCAAGAACGAAAAGACCAAGCATTTCTAACCGCTTTCTACCCCATGAGTATCGCGGAGCGCGCACGGGTTGATTATGTTTCTTAACGTTTCTTCTTCTTGAGTCCTGCATGGGGTCTTTTCTTTGGCATGTTCTTACCAGGTCTATCTATGTCCATTGTTTCTTATAGGTCTGATAGGTCAGTGCCTACAATCCACACGAGCAATCTTGCACGGTGGCATGGGCATGAGTGGCATACTTTTAGTGTTTAGGCTAAAATGCCAGTGTGTCTGTGTTTTGTTGATGCCCTGCTTTATGGCCGTCCAGTTATCACGGATCAGAACCTTAGCGCGCGCGCCTAGTATCATGGCACCTCATTTGAAGAACTCGTCGCATTTAAGGCTTCCTTACGAAAAACAACTATGAAAAAACGACTATTCGGAAGAAGGAACGTAAAACCGCGAAGATTTATAAGCCTTCTTGTGTCCGTCCATAATGGATGCATGTGAAAATGGCTAGGTTGAAGATAGTCTGCCCAATCACGGCCGACGAAAAAGTCAGCATTCCAAAATGTCTAATTGACGCGCTCAAACCGTTCGGTGCAAGATTCAGCAAAGTGGAATCTCCTACTATTGGTAATCCTAAGAGTGGCAAAAAAGCAGTTGAAAATGGATGGTTAGAAAGACGGTACGAAGCCGACGACATTGAATTAACTACGTGGCTGGAGAATGGCGGAAACTATGGAGTGGTTTGCGACGAAGGTCTACATGCTATAGACTTGGACGACAAACTCCTACAAGAAAAGTTCGAACAGCATATCGAAACTCTCACTATCAGAACAGGAAGAACGCCAGAAGGACGACATTATTTTCTTAGGTCAGATTGTACAGAAAACGGAATGATCTTCAGCAATGCAGACAAAGACGGAAAAAGAAAGAACCTTGGCAACATACAAGTCAGAAACAAATACGTCGTAGGCGCGGGCTGTTTTCATTACAGCGGAAAAAAATACGAAGTAACAAAAGTCGTTCCTATTGCGTGGACAACCAAAAAGCAACTTCAGGAAATCTTTGGCGAAAATCTCGCTTGGAGCAAACAACATATTTCAGAGGAACAAGCTCAACTCGAAATAGACAGAATGAAAGACCTCGGATTCGACGTGCCGATTGCCGACGTAATCGATTTGACACTGCTGAGACAGATCGGACAAGATGAATTTCAAGGTGCCCATCCTTTACACGGCTCGCAAACTGGAAATAACTTCACTGTAAACACAAGAAAAAATTGTTGGCATTGTTTCCGATGTAATAGTGGCGGAGGCGCGTTAAGTTGGTTGGCCGTAAAACACAAGATAATCGAATGTCACGAAGCACAGAAAGGAAACTTGAAAGGAGAACTGTTTAAGAAGGTTCTTACTGTTGCCAAGAAAGACGGTTTCGAACTGGACCTAGGAAATGACGATGAAGAACTGAATCCAGAAGTCGCGGAATATTTTGAAAAGAAGTTCATGGTCGCCTATCTAGCAGCAGAACTTATGGGAAACTTCCATTATGTCACAAGAAAAACTGATGAAACAATATTCGTGTATCATCCAAAACACGGCACGTACACACCAGACGGCGAAGCACACCTGAAAACTCACACAAGAAAGGCATTGGGAAAGTACCTCACGAGAAACCGACTCAACGAAGTGATAAACTTCATAGTATGTTCAACACTAAAAGACACGGACACCACACCACCACATTTGATCCTCGTAAAAAACGGCCTTCTAAACGTCAAGACTGGAAAACTGGAAGATTTCAGTCCTGACTATTTCATATTGAACGCCGTTCCCGTCAAGTACGATCCGAACGCAAAAATTAATGCGATAGAGAACTTCGTGAAGGAAATCATACATCCAGACGACCTACACTACGATGCAATAAAAGAAGCAAAAAGAACTTGGATTTGAAAATGTTGAAACCACCAAGAAAACCTCAGTTACTTGACGAGGCATCTAAGCCCAAATCAACTGCTGAAGAGATCCTTAAAGAGCTTCGCAGAGAGGAAACTCGACGAGAAGAGGCTTAAGCGGAAGACTGACCTCATTGCAGACGCATTCATTTAGCTTGTCTGGGCATCCCCAAGTTTCGAACGTTGCCGTTTCTTGCAGGGTTTCATTCTTGACTGAAGTCGATATTTGTGAGTTTCATTGAGAAGCCTAACGTTGAGAGTGGAGACATCATGGTTTCAGAAATAACCTTGTGACTCCGAATCCTCCCGTTCTGTTTCCTCCCAAGTTGGCATATTCTGCGTATTTGGCCAGCATTAGAGTCACCTTGTTCCATTCGCTTTCCTTATCCTTCAACTCGTATGTGGCCCAACCCATAAACCCAGTTGCCTTCTTAGCCCTCATGGTAACTAGTCTCGTCCACAACTCATATTCGCTCACGCCCACATTTTTGCCCAACCATTCCCTGTAAGTCACGTACTCTTCTTTGTCAAACCGTTTCCCGTCACTGAACGAGTTCCAGCAGCGCATCAGGCTCAAGAAGACTTTTGCAGCATCGGGAAACATCCAATGATAACCACTTCCCAAACTGGCAAAATAGGTGGGAGACCTGAACGAAAGCCTAAACGCGTCCACCGCAATGGCCTCCTTCTGCAACTCTCCATAGCTCTTGCAGTTCACACTCAAAGAAGCAACGTGAAAAACAGTGTCAAAAACCAACACGTCATTCTGTTTCTGAAAGAAGCTGAGCAAGAGAGTTGAATACTCATCCTTCAAGAACCTGAAGCTGACCCGACAGGGAAATAGCGGATCCAAAATGTAACCACTCTCAGTGCGGCCTTTGCTCCTGAACCGCAAAGTAGTAACACTGTAGGGCTTAGATACGTTCAACTCATGCAGCAAGCCAGAAGCGCTAGGGTCAACCTGTCTGACGACGTGCAACAATAATCCCCTGGAAACGTGACCGGCGAAAAACGGCAAGACTACAGATTTCTCAGCGTACATCTCGAAACCGATCTCAACCGGCAAGCATGCTCAACTCCCACTAATGGGATTCTACTAGACACGCACTCGAACGAACATAGACGGTGAACCATGAAGTTAAAACTTTCTGAAGGTCAAAGGAGCACGGGCCAAAAATCGAATGCACTCTTTGCCCATTTGCGAATAGTTGCAGCAAGAGTAGGATACTCGTGTTTCAACTACTTAGGCCCGAAGACAAAACCATCAACCGTCCACTCCACAATCAACAAACACAAATGCTTGTGAAGACATGCCTGAAGTCAACCCGCATGCATATTGGAATATCATTAAATGAAGAACCGGCACAGATTGCTCGCTCATGAAAACTCGGGCCGAATGCCTATGAATCGACTGGGGAGGTGCTTCTCGCGACTCTTTTCGTTTGCCAAACCGCAGGTCAATGTACCACCCAGCACTCGCCAAATTCCAAACTTGAAGCAAATTTGAGGATCAGCCTTGCTTTGGCGAAGCAGGCTTGGTCGGGCGGGCAGGATTTGGACCTGCGACAGTCCGGTTTCCACATGTACGCCTGGTAGGCTGGGTAACACCCACCGTGGGTAGGCATCTACAGCATCTTCGCCGGCTAGCGTTGCTAGCCCGCTCGGAAGCTCTGCCAGGCTGAGCTACCGCCCGACGAGGCTTGTAAGATGGGGCTTCGGATTTATGTTTTTCGTGACCTTCGCCGGATGCCTCACGGGCATTATCGTTCGTTTGATCTAGCTGTTCTCTGTGCGCGGCCTTTCGTTTAAACAAAGTTATATATATTCATAACTCGCTAACCGTATTGCAACGGTGAAAAAATTTGAAAGATGCAAAAGCTATAGGCAGAATGGCCATCATCGGCATCCTAGTTGTCGTAATCATCATAGGCGGAGTCGTTGGTTACTACCTGACGATGCCCTCACCTACACTGAAATCCTCGCTGGTTATGGGCACTACGGATTCGGTTGAAACATGTTTGGATCCGGCGCGTGCCTATGACTATTTTGGTTGGGAGATAATTCAGTCTCTTGGTTCAGGTTTGGTTGAGTACAAGCCTGGCGCTACTGGCAGCATTGACGACATTGTTCCGGCTTTAGCAACTAATTGGACCGTTTCTAGTGACGGTTTGGTTTGGACTTTCAACCTCACGCAAGGAGTACTTTATGAGGATAATCTCACAGAGTTCAACGCTACGGATGTAAAGTATACTTTTGACCGGGGAATTGGCATAAATGACACGGAGGGCCCGTTCCTTGGGATCGGGTACAATGACATAATCAACAACGTTACAGTGGCAGACAAGTATGTTGTCAAGTTCTATCTGAAGATTCCATTTGCAGCATTCCTCTCGCTTTTGGCTTGCCAAGCATCCTACATCGTGGATCCGGCTCATGCCCCTATGCCTACCAACATGTCTGATCCTGTCTCGCGCTCAAATGCCGTGGTCTTGTATACAGAAGGAAATCCAAGAGCAAGTCACCCGATGGGCTTAGGACCGTACCTGCTTAGAAACTGGACTCGAACAGCAGGCAAGGACGTCGATATGACACTTGAGGCTAACCCGAACTATTGGAATGCTGGCGCAGGCTATCCGAAAACAAACACCACAATCATAAAGTTCTATGCAGCCTCCACAGGACTCGCATTGGCGATCAAGGCACAGGAAATCGACGTAGCATTCAGACAGCTCGGGGCTGCCGACATCAACGACATGAGCAACAACGCGAATCTGAAAGTTTGGAATGGAACGGGTGCTTTCATTCAATATTTGGTTCTGCAGGAGAAGTATGCGCCCTTCAACAACACGAAAATCAGACAGGCATTAGCAGCTGCCGTAAACAGGACCGAGCTCGTTCAAACAGTGTTTCTGGGGCAGGCTCAGAACCTGTACAGCATGATTCCCAATGGGATGTTTGGACACACTGACGCGTTTCTGTCTTTGGGCGATCCAAACTACACGACGACCACGACATTACTTGCCCAGCTGGGATATAACGCAACCAACAAACTATCCTTCAGCCTGTGGTATGAGACTTCAGGGCACTATCCTCAAAGTCCTGACCAAGCTCAGGTGCTCAAGTCAATGTTTGAAGCAAGCGGCGTGATCTCTGTGACTTTGAAAAGCGCTGACTGGCCTTCATACCATGACCATAGAAAAAACGAGGACATGGACGCTTACATCATGGGGTGGTACCCAGACTATATTGACCCAGATGACTACATCTTCCCGTTCCTTGACTCATCAGGTGGATCATGGCTTCACGGCAACTATGCTAATCCTCAAATGGATCAGCTAATAGCTTGGGCTAGAGGAAACACTACGGCAGATGCGCGAAGCAGTCTGTACAGCCAGATTCAGAATCTGATGGTAAGTGACTGCCCAATGATCCCATTGTATCAAGGCTCAGCATATGCGGTGACAACGCTCAAGGTTAAGAATGTCTACTTGGACATCACGCAATCGTGGCGCCACTGGCTGGTCTATGCCGAACAATAAACAAGCTCTAATTCCTTTTTTCTTTTTGAATTCGATCTTTCACGGGGCTTGAACAAATGACCCTGCGCACCTACGTCATATCACGAATATTGCTCACAATTCCAATGATTTTTATCTTGTTAACAATGGTTTTTCTCGTTATCAGAGTCTTGCCCGGCGACCCGGTCTTGCTGCATTTTGAGAAGCAGGAGCATCCCGAAGCGATAGAGTACATGCGACACAGGCTGGGACTTGACAAACCATTATGGATGCAATACTTCGACTACGTGGCCGCGCTGTTCAGAGGGGACTTAGGTCAGTCTATGCAGGACTATTCGTCTGTGGGGCAACAGATCTTCTCTGGTTTTCCGGCGACTCTTGAGTTGGCTGTTTTCTCCATGATAGTTGCAGTCTCTGTAGGGGTTTTTCTCGGTGTCGAGGCTTCGAAGAGTTACGGCAAGATACGCGATCATGTGATAAGGGTCTTTGGCATAGTGACCTATGCCATTCCAGTCTTCTTCTTGGGCATGGTTTTCCAAATGGTTTTTGCAGTGGACTTGCATTGGCTTCCAGCGGGCTTAAGACTGCCTCCCAGGATGGATCCGCCTTCGGGGTTGAACGTTGGAAATGTGCATTTTTCAACGGGGCTTTACACTGTTGACAGTCTTCTCGGGGGAAACATCTACAAGTTTGTCGAGTCGCTTAGGTACCTTGCTTTGCCTTCGTTGACTTTGGGGTTGGTTCTGGCAGGCGTCTTCATCAGGTTGACCAGAAGCAACATGTTTGAGACTCTTCGTCTTGACTATGTTACCGCTGCAAGAGCCAGAGGACTTGGCGAGAACACGGTGACGTATAGATACGCGCTGAGGAACGCCTTCTTGCCCGTGCTCACTATGATGGGGCTGCAGTTTGCAGCTCTTCTTGGCGGAGCGATTCTCACGGAAACAACGTTCTCATGGCCGGGCCTAGGCTCGTACATCTTTGCCCGCATCAAGTCCCGCGACTACACTGCCATTCAAGGAGCAGTCGTGGTCTTCGGGATTTTCGTGTCTGTCGTAAGCCTGATCGTTGATTTACTGTACGCTTACCTTGATCCCAGAATAAGACTGTGAGGTGACAAAGTGGACAAGCCAAGAGTCAGAAAGGGCATGCTCTCCAACATTATCCCAGGTCTCTCCTCACTGTCTCAGCGAGGCCTAGCCGGATGGCTTGTTGTTTTTGGGTTTATCGTCGTTGCATCGATAGTGGTGATGACGACGATTTCACCTTGGATAGCTCCCTACAACCCGTCAAAGATTAATGTTGGAAGGCCGTTTACGCCTCCAAATTTCCAGTTTCTGTTCGGAACAAATAATCTGGGTCAGGACGTCTTCAGCAGAGTGCTTTCAGGCGGCGGCATAATGCTTGAGGTTTCCATATTGTCTGTCATCATCTGCCTGCTGATCGGCGTTCCACTGGGCTTGTTTTCATCTTACGCAGGCGGAGTGGTTGACAGGTTTTTCTGTCTCATAATGGATAGCATCTATGCTTTTCCAGGGTTGGTATTGGCCATAGCGGTCGCGGCGATGCTGGGGAGAGGAGTCACCAACATGGCGCTTTCGATTGCCGTCGTCTATGTCCCTTCCTATTTTAGGGTGATTCGAAGTCAAGTACTGAGCATAAGAGAGATGCCTTACGTGGAGGCGGCTAACGCTGCCGGTGCGAAAGGGCGCACGGTTCTTTCCCGCTACGTTTTCCCCAACGTTGTTCCTTCGATAGTGGCTGTCGCGACCGTGAACTTCGCAGACGCTATCCTCACTGCAGCAGGCCTTACGTTCCTCGGCTTAGGCGTGTCGGTGGACATTCCAGATTGGGGTTGGGATTTGACGAATGGGTGGAGTCTCTTGTCCAGTGGGTCATGGTGGGTCATAACGTTTCCTGGTTTGATGATTATCCTTCTGGCTTTGGGTTTCACGTTGATGGGGGAAGGGTTGAGTGAAATGGCGAACCCCAGGCTGAGAGAGTGAGGTGAAGCTGATGTCGCAATCACTCTTAACTGTAGACGACTTGACGGTGGAGTACTGGGCCAGAAGAGGAAAAGTCCGAGCGGTGGAAGGCGTCTCTTTCTCGATAGACAAGAGTGAGACGCTGGGCGTGGTCGGCGAGTCAGGCTGCGGGAAATCCACTCTGGGACTGTCTTTGATCCGACTGGTTCCATATCCGGGGCGCATAATCAAGGGGAAAGTACTCCTCAAGGGCCGGGATGTCTTGAGGTTCTCGAAAAATGATATGCAAAACCTCAGGGGAAAGGAGGTATCCTACGTTTTTCAGGATCCGATGACGTCTCTGAATCCTGTTGAGAAGATTGGTGCCCATTTTGTCGAGTTAATTCGGGCGCATGAACCCCGTGTTAGCAAGAAGGAGGCGGTCTTGCGCACCAGGAAGCTGCTTGAGGACGTGGGGATTCAGCCTGAACGCATGAGTGATTATCCGCATCAGCTGAGCGGTGGGATGCGACAGCGGATCATGATTGCGTTGGCGATAGCCTTAAACCCAAGCCTGGTTATTGCCGATGAGCCCACCACGGCTTTGGATGTAATTGTGCAGGCAAAGATTCTGGATCTCCTGAACACCCTGAGGGATGCTTATGGTATGGCTCTTGTTCTGATAACGCATGATTTGAGCATAGTTTTGGAGAGGAGTGACAGGATTATCGTCATGTATGCTGGGCACATGGTTGAATACGCCCGGAGCGCAGACATTTACAGCAATCCTCAGCATCCCTACACGCGGGGTTTGCTGAAGGCTATCCCTAATGTTGAGCTTGATGAGCAGACGCTTAATGCGATAGCTGGTTCTCCGCCTGACCTGCTGAACCTTCCCAAAGGCTGCAGGTTTTGTCCTCGCTGCTATTGTGCCAAGGAAAAATGCAGGACAGAAGAGCCACCCTTGATAAACACTGGGCCAGACCATTACGTGCGATGCGGCAAATACGCAGAAGGCGAGTAGAATTGAGCCAAACCAAGATCCTTCAAGTCGAGCATTTGAAAAAGTATTTCCCTGTTGAAAAGGGCTTCCTCGAAAAGATGCTGACTCGCAGCAGGCGTTTCGTCAAGGCCGTGGATGACGTGAGCTTTTCCATCCGGAAGGGGGAGGTCTTCACTTTGGCAGGTGAAAGTGGATGTGGAAAAACCACCACTGGCAAGCTTGTTGTGAGGCTTGTCACCCCCTCAAGCGGGAGAATACTCTTCAATGGCACTGACATTGTCAAGACCGAGCATGAGGAACTGAGAGTGCTTCGAAGAAGGATGCAGATCATTTTCCAAGACCCTTATGCTTCATTCAACCCTAGGATGCGAGTTGGAGACGCGGTGGGTCACCCGCTTGAAATTCACGGTCTCGCGAAGGGTGAAGACAAGGTGGAAAGAGTTCTGAAAATGCTCGGCCGCATGGGTCTTGTGCCGCCTGAACAGTTTGCTGGTCTGTATCCGCATCAGCTGAGCGGTGGGCAGAGGCAGCGCGCGGCCATGGCGAGATCGCTGATTCTGGAGCCGGAGTTCATCGTTGCCGATGAGCCGGTTTCAATGATTGACGTTTCGCTTAGAACGACGATAATTGATTTGATGCTGGACTTGAGGAGAGAATTGGGCTTGACATATCTTTTCATTACTCATGACTTGGCTATTGCAAAGTACATTTCAGATAGGATCGCGATAATGTATTTGGGGAAGATTGTTGAGATCGGCGATAAGCTTGAGATCTTCTCGAAGCCCACGCATCCGTATACTCAGGCCCTGTTGTTGGCCATTCCTGTGCCGAATCCTGAGCGGAGGCGGAGGATTATTGAGCTCAGGGGAGAAGTCCCGTCGGCGATAGACATTCCGAAAGGATGCCGTTTTCGCACACGATGCCCAAAAGCAGAAGAAGCATGCAAAGAGGAAGAGCCTGAAATGATTCAGGTCTCACCAAGCCACCTTGTCGCTTGTCACCAAGTTGAAAAATGACTGAAAACCCAGTTTCCACGCTTGAGGGCACCTTCTAGCAGACTTAGTGATCTTTCGCACCTCTGGACCTGGGAACAAAAACAAATAAAGTGACTGGCCTAAGATACGTGCGAGGGGAATCGCGTGTCTTTCTGCTTAGGTAGAGAAGTGGCGAATCAGTCTCCTGTCGAGTTGCCGGTGAAGGCTTTTCATCGTCATTTTATGGCTTTGGGAGGCAGCGGCTCCGGCAAGACTGTGCTCTGTAAATGTGTGATGGAGGAGGCCGTTAGAAATGGTATCCCTCTGCTCATTGTTGATCCTCAGGGCGATATTGCCTCGCTTGCCGTGAAAGCACCCTCCGAAGAGGTTGAGAAACATGGAACGTCGATGGAGTTCCAAGAAGGGTTCTTTGAAAAGGCGAGAGTGGCAATATTCACTCCGGCCAGCAGCAAAGCCATTCCCATCAGCGTTAACCCACTGAAGTTTCCGTCCGAAGACACTTTCCCCGAGGAAGCCATCCTAGCCCTTGACATGACTGCCACATCGCTGACAGGGTTTCTGGGATACGACTTGAACTCGGACCCGGGAAAAGGAGCCAAAGCCTACTTGTTTACAATACTGGAGCACCTGTGGCAGCAGGGACAAACGGTGAACGATCTGGGCCACATGGCTGACATAGTATTGAACCCGCCTTCAAGAATCTCAAGAACCCTATCCAATCTTGTCACACGAAAAGAGCCCCAGGAAATCGCCAGGAAACTGCGCTTTCTCACCGTGGGAACGCCGTCGCTCATGTTTCAGATGGGGGTTCAGATTGACATTGACATGTTCATGGACCGTAGCGATGGAAAAGTGCCTGTCAACATTATCTATCTGAACACTCTCAGCTCGCCAAACGACAAGCAGTTCTTTCTTGCGACGCTGCTCAGGGAACTCTACGTTTGGATGCTGAAGCACCCTTCAGAAGACGTTCAAATGTTGTTCTACGTGGACGAAATAGCCCCGTACATTCCTCCTTACCCAAGAAACCCGCCTTCAAAAGAGGCGTACAGCTTCCTCTTCAAACAAGCAAGAAAATATGGAGTGGGACTCGTTGCTGCAACCCAAAACGTGACTGACATAGACTACAAGGCTTTGGCACAGGTGAACACGTGGTGCCTGGGCAGGATGATGACGACCCAAGACATCGCCAGAGTGCAGAAAATCATTCAGTCAATAGATCCACTGCGGGCCGACATGGTGTTGCAAAGACTGCCAAGCCTCAAAACAGGCGAATTCCTCATGCTTTCTTCAGACTTCTATGATGACGTAGTTGACTTTCAAGTCCGATGGCTCGTAACAGAACACTTAACCCTAGACGAGAAGGATCTCTCTCAGATTCTGTCGCCTGAGTCAAAGAAGTTCTTCGAAAAATACATGCCAAAACAAGAAGCAACAACGAACCCTGTCACGCTCATTCTTCCTCCTAAGGCTAGACCTGTTGAAGAACGAGTCCAACTGTTCCTCAACTCCGCGAGGAGAGCTGTGCCAACAGACTCGATCGCTGAGAACTTGAAAGTCAGCACTGAAGACGTGCAAGAAGCCCTCGGCTCCCTCGTCAAGAAGGGAGTCGTGGAAAAAGGCCGTGCTAAAGGCACTAATGAAACCGTGCACTGGCTGTCAAGATTCGGGTTCAAACCATCCGAGAACATCATCGGAGAGGTCCTCACCATACCCGCAAGAATAAGCCAAGTAGAGGCCTCTAAAAAGGCAAAGTCCATGCTTGAAGGCGGACATTTCATCAAAAACGAAGAGATCTACGATGCAGAGTTCTCATACGTTCCAATCTGGAGAGTATCTGCCACACACAAAACGAAGAGACTTTTCTTCTTTACGAAAGAAGAACTTGACAAATACTACCTCAGCGCGGAAACCGGCGCCATAATGTCTCTTGAGAAGAAGGAAATACTCTTCCAAAAGCTCATGACAAAGGGACCGGAAAAACTCAAGAGCCTAGATGACGACGAAGACGTGACCTTCATACCAAAACTCCCCGTCGAAGTGCAAGAGCTACCCAAAATAAAGATGGGAGCAGAAAGGATCTACCGAGCACTCGAACTGAAGCTAGGCGTCAAACCAGTCTCAGCCGAAATCATCCTGCTGCCACTATGGACGCTGAAGGTGAAACACAAAAAAGACATGGCCAAACGAACAATAGTCATAGACGCAGCAACAGGCCGTATACTACGGGGACACTTCCGCAGCTCACCAGAAGACTGAAACTCGCATGAGAGTTCAGAAAAGGAAACAGAGGGCCAGAGCAGATAGCGCCCCTCAGTAAACGGGCTCGAGCATTTTCTATGAAAGCATTTGATTGCCACAGAACTGCTATACAAAAATGTACACATATACTGGCTTGTATGTCGCGTGTCAACTGAAAACACAACGGATTACGTTGCAAGGACGCGAGCCCGCAGCGTTCCGCAACGCCCTATTTGAATGACCCCACGGGCCCCCTCTTTTTAAGACTAAAACGGCCTCGTAAAAAGAGCCCACCCCTCAGTGCCTCGCTCCTGAAAACTTTCGGACCTCCGAAAATCAATAGTTGGCCAAAAGAACTGTATCTTTCACAAATAACGAGATTTGCTTCGCACCCTTTCTATTTGCTTTCTCTGTGTTCTCTTCTGTATGCTATGGCTGCCAGTAGTGTTGCCATCATGAATAGCATAACTACTGATGTGGTCGGGAACTCTGGAATGACTGCATAGACGTAGTATTGTCCGGCATTGTCGTTTGTTGCGCTGTTCCCAGCGCGGTCATAGGCTGTTATCCAGTACTTCACTACAGTGTCTGCTGGTTGTCCGAAAATGGAGAACTCGTAGAGATCTGTGCTAGAATTAAGAGTCATCGGCATGTTCACCCATAAAGCAAGCCAGCTGTACGTGATCCTGACACTCTTTATGCCGCTCAATGAGTCAGAAGCATTAACAGAGATTATTACTGATTGATCGGGTTGTATGTCTCCTTTTGGCATGCGAGATATCGTTTCAATAATTGGATCTGATGTGTCCAAGACTATATTGTCTGTGCAGACGCTGGATGTTAGTCCGGCATTATCCCTAAACTGACAGTAAACCGTCTTTGTTCCATCGCCAAGCGTCAGTGACCAAGCCTTGGAAGCATTGTACGTTTCCCAAGATGTCCAAGAAGCATTGTCGTTGCTGAATCGCATTTGAGCCACGCCTGAAACGTTGTCACTCGCGGTCAGACTCAGGGTCGCAGAAGTGGAATTCGTGTAGGCTACGCCGTTGTTTATGTGGATGGAGCCTGTCGGTTTTGTCTTGTCCAGTTTGATTCCCGTCAGAACTTGGTGGTCTTCTTCGTTCCCGGCCTTGTCAACGCTCCAGTATTCAAGCGTGTTGTTGGCACTCTCCGCAGCAATCAAAGGTTGCCCGTTTGCGGTTATGTTAAGAGTCGAGCCATGATTGATTCGGTAGAATGTTTCTAGCACGCCGCTTTCCTGGTCTGTGGCATTCAGGCTTATCGTGAAGTCTACGTTATGCCATAAGCCATCATAATCGTCGGTTGTGATTGGCGGGGTCAAATCTGCCTGTAGGTCTACTGTGACTTTGTGGGTGCTTTGAGAGTATGTACAAGTTAAGATCCACGAATCTCCGGATGAGGCTATGGAGTATTCGATTTGGTTGCCGTCTATGTACATCTTGGTGTTTGTGATGTTCGTCACGAAGCTTTTTGCGACTGTGACTTTGGCGGAGCCCATTGTGCCTGAGGGACCGGTGACGGTGAAGCTTAGCTCCGAACTAGTCGTGTTGAACGCTAGCGCTGAGACTGTGCTGTTGGATTCTACACTGAGAATTTGCTGGTTCTGGTAGGGTAGGACGCTTAGAGTCACGTTGTTGCTTGCTCCATAGTGTGTTCCGTTTCCTGCCCATTCTACCTTGATCGTGAAGTAGCCAGTGGCAGATGGAGTCCACTGGACGTAATAGTGTCCAAGGCTGTCCGTGAGGCCTGAACCAAGTGGAGACCATGTTGTGGTTCCTTGAAGGTTATAATATAGTGCAACTTGTTCGTTCTCCAGTCCATTTCCGTAAACGTCGTACAGTGTGCCATTGACACTTGCCTGGAAGCCTGCATATGCTGTCGACGGGCTTGTTGAGATTGCCACGAAGGTGGGTACCTTTGCGGGAACGATTTGGGAAAGCGATGAATTCAAGTCTTCACTGTCCAAGACCGTCAGTGTGATGTTGTATGTCCCTGGGAAAGTGTATGTGTGGGTAGTCACCGGATCAGCTGTTGATGTCAAGTGGCCGTCCCCAAAGTCCCAAGCATATGTGGTGATTGTTCCTCCTAGGGACATCGAGGCTGAGGCATTCAATATAATGGGCTGGCCGACTGGAGGACTGCTAGGCTCGGTAGTGAAGTTGGCAAGTGGACTTTCGCGTATGGTCACTGACTTGTGTTGATCGTTTGACGAACGAGTGTCGCTGATCACCGTTAGCGTGACGGTATAGTTTCCGTAGGATTCATACGTGTGAAGCGTGGCTGCATCCTGGCCGTATGTTCCGTCCCCGAAATTCCAAAGGTAATTCGTGAGGGTTCCATTTGGGCATTGGCTATCAGTGGCATTAAAGACTACAGGTTCTTGTTTTGCAATGGGAAAATCTGGATAATGGGTGAAGGATGCGGTTGGAATTGAAGGAGCTGAGGCTGCTGGGAACGGGTTCATGAGGGGATAGTGGTCCACGTTTGATGTGTCGATGGTGTATGGTGTGTCTCCTATTCCGTCGCTTCCAAACTGGTCTTGACTCTGGCCGTGTTTTTGGTCCACTCCAGAATAGTTGCTCCAGTAGTTTCCGCCTGAAGGATAGCCGTCATCCCAAACGTTGCTGGACGTGTTACCATCTACGTATGCTAGGTGGGTGCTGTTGTATAGGTTGTTGTGGAGAATGTTGTTTGAGAAGGAATTTTGGATGTATATGCCGTAATATGTGTTGTTGGCGAAGTTGTTTTCAACTATGTTGTTGTAGCTTGAGAAGTCCAAAAGGTTGATGCCGCCAACGAGATTGGATGCGATAGTGTTGTTCGCCAGCCTGTTTTTGCTTATGGTGTTGTTTTGAGACATGTCCAGCCAGATTCCTGCGAGGGCGTTTTGGGTTATGTTGTTTCCTTCGATCGTGTTGAGCTTTGAGTATTGGAAGAAAACTCCATTGCTGTTGGAAGACAAGCTCGTTTCCATGATTTGACAGTTGGAGCAGCTGTCTTCGTGTATTCCATCGTGAAATGAGCCTACTGATATGTTCTTTACGGTTACGCTGCTGACCTGGGTTAGGAGGATTCCGTTGGAGTCGACGAGGTTCTTTCCCGTCAGCGTGAAGCCTGCACCATCCAAAATGGTGTTGTTTCTCTCGATGACAATCCCACCGGTGGAATTGGCAGTAACGTTGTCTGTTAGGGTGTATATGTCGCCGTTGATGTTTATTGGGGCATTTGCGGGTTCCACACCTCCGTTGGCCTTGATGTATATTGCATCGGTCACCTGAAGAGCAGTCTGATTTGTGTACTCTTCAGCAATCGCGGAAACTGTGTATGCTCCCAGTTCTGCGTTGATGCCGAGGGTGAAACTCAAGTTGTATTCTCCACCTTCGTCTGTCGTGGCCGCCCCAGAATAGTAGGGAGTCGCACTGCCCGACGATTTTACGCTGATGCTGACTTGAACACTTTGTTGTGGCCAACCATTGTAGGTCAGGTTTCCGCTGACGTATACTGTGTCTCCGATATGGTAGTAGGGTTTGTCTGTCTGCACGGTGATTGACCATCCGGACGACGATGAACATGTTGGAATGAGAACTGTGAGTGCCGAAGTGAGAACGATGAGTGCTGCCACGAGTGCTTTAGACATAGTCTTTTCCTGAATCTGTCTGGTCGCGCGCGCTTATATAAAAGCAGAGTATGAAACGACCAGGAACAAGGATTACCCTTGTAGCGAGTCGCACGGACGACCCTCCCAGTCGCAAGTAATGATAATAGTAATACATCAATTTAGCTTTTGTGGACGGCGCCTTCAGGTTTTGGTTCCCTTAGGTATACTGGAGTAATACCGCGCGCGCGAATTAGGGTCTCAGTTTTCTGAAGCTTTTCGTTTAGCGCACGCGCTTTCCTGTTTCTGTTTGTGGGAAAGTTTCGAGGAATTCTAGGATGGCTCCGCAGTGTTTGCATTGTACGTAGCTTTTTTGGCGGTTTGCCGTTAGCCAGAAGCCTTCGTTTGAGTGGCATTTTGGACAGTTGGTTAGGGATCTGCGGAAGGCTTCGATTTCTTCTAGGCTCAACTTCTCCTTCTCCCGATGCTTGTAGAGTTTGCGGTGTGATTTATGTGTTATGCGGTGTTGTTTATGATGTGGGTTTTGGGAATATTGTTTCTTGCGACATATTACGGCTTCGAAACAGGCCTTTTTACACAAAACAGCCTATTGATAAGCTTGTGACAACTCCAGAACTTAATCCCACGGTGACGTTCATTATTCCTTTGAAGGGGAAGCAAGAACTGCTTGTGGAACAGATAGGCGCATTATTCGGTTTCTCAGAGGCCTACAGTGGATTCTGCGAAATCGTCATCGTCATAGACGAAACAGTTGGTTCGACAGATGCAACATTGAAGCTTGCGGAGCTGGCGGCGAAGCTTGGAAAAAGATCCCATCCACACGTGAGAACAAGAATAGTACGCAGCATGTGGCCCCAGAACATGGACGGCCTAATCGACATAGCCATGAACTATGCTCTAGGACAGAAAATGATAGTCCTAACGAACAGCGAATCAAGCGGAGTAGCTCTCTCGCACAGAAGCGGCTTAGACAGTTTCGGAAGAAGCATTTTGATAACCGACTTTCTCACCGGCGAAAACACACTCGAAAAATTCTTGCAAGAATAGCAAGTTTAAGAGGCTGACTTGGGCAGGTTCTGTAAAGTCCTCGTCGGATATTGATCGTCCAAAAATCGTCGGATGATTCTGACCTTTGAGATTTCTTAGACTTCTCAGTTGTATCCTTTCTTCAAAGTGTGTGTGCAATAACAAGTCGAAGAAATAGGTGGCTTATGACGCGAATGACAAATCTCACGTACATATCGGGTTCTGTGTAGTCTTCGTCGGATAGCTTTATCTGTGAAAAACCGTCGGATAAAGATAGGACGATTCGTTATCATCAATACACAATATATATATTCACATGATTGATTAGAAATATATCGGCTATGTTTATGTCAGCAGAAACTCCTAGCGTTGCTCCTCAAAGAATTAAATACATATATGAAAAAGCTGAAGGAGTTGAACCAATTTACATAAACGGCGTTCAAGGTGGAATGAATGGGCGAGGAGAACTTATTTGTAACTTCTTCTTTGAATTCATGAACGTACCATCAGCAGAAATTGTTCCAATTAAAGAGGGAAAACTCGCATTTGATAAAGCTCAGATCATACTCAGAGGTGAAGGGGGAAAAGAGGAGATAGTTGTGAAAAGGGCTGTAAAAGTATGTCTGGTTATTCCAGCTCAACAAATAAGCAGTCTCGCAAATTGGATGCTCGACACACTAAAAGCTTCACGCATAACCGTTGAAAAAGGCGAAGGATGACTTTGTCAACAGATATTTTTCCCCCTCAAAGTAGTGACTTAAACGGTGTTCCCTTCCGCATTCATATACCCGATTATATTGAACCTCGGATGACAACACTTCGCCCTGAGAGGCTAGAATTAACTCCCCCCATGACTAGTTCAGAAAGCCCTGAGCTATCTGAATATGAAATTGCTGACATTCATGCTTCTGAAGAAGAGTTTGCTTCCGGACACACTGAAACATACGATAGCCCACAAGATTTGATTGCTTCACTTCATGCTACAAGGGAACGACATAGGAGAAGTGTGAGAGGACAGTAATTTTTTTTGTGGCATTCTAGGAAATCCAACAGATTCGAACATCGTTATAATCAACTTAGTGATGCGATGGCAAAAAAAGCTGATGATGCGATAATTACCTTGTTATCATCGCTTAGACCTGAACAATTAGGGATTCCTAAGACTGGTTCAAGAAAGGGTTATTTCGCTTGGGAACTTGGACAACAATGCAGAATTTTGTATTGCCCTATATATGAGGAAAACGTCGTTGAGTTTTTTCGGGTATGTTCTCATAATGAAATATATGAACCGTAAAAGAGGGCTCTCTGGCAACTTGACGTCGGAGGGTTTTGGCTACTAACTTTCGTCAGATGGCCTTCTTATGACTGACAATAGAGAACCGCGAGCTATTAGCTTGTGCCTACATCTACTGTCTTAGAGTTCAAAATCTTGGCCGTATATTTTATTTCAGTTCCAGCATAACCGTTCTGACCTAGTTTCGGCCCACTCCAAATTGTGTCAATAGGCTCAATATTCTTTGAAAAAGAGACATTTTTGGATGAATTAACCTACGCATGTTGTGACCTTTCCCTACTCTGATTTCACAGGTTTCATTATGAACCTTGAATGTGCCTTCATACTGTTTATTCTCGAACAGTATGGTGACAATTGCGCTCTTCCCAAAATGCGAGTTTCCTTTATACCAGCTTTTGTACACTATTCCCTCCTTTGGTTTCCAGCGAAATTTTCTAAGAAACTTTGATAATTCTGTCTTCATCAGAGAATAATTCGTAACTTTAGGAAAATAGTAGTTTCGATGTGTCGGTCAGTCAAGTTTGCTTTGATCGGCTTGCGTTTTGTATTAACGTTATCCACTTGTTATTTCCCTCTATCTTTATTCCGCAAGCTCGCGCTACGGAGACTACACAGAACCTACATAGCGAAAACTTCTTATCTAACCGCGCGCGTTGTCCAATGTTTTTTCATGAAAATTCCACTGAGGATACGTAAGCAATTTGATGAGTCACTGGCATCTGTTGCTGCAACCACGTATCACTCACATTCGGCATGATCTTTTCGACGTGCTCTTTCATCAGAACAACGTATTGCCTTGTCCAATTGCGGACGGTTTAATGTAACACTTCAACACCTAAGAGTCTGAAGATTTCATGGCATTCCTCAATGATTCTCCACTAAAATGCAGTTGCATCGCCGCAGTAGTGATGGCCTGAGGATTATGCTTCGTCCCCTCAAATCCGACGTTGAAAGTAAAGTAGTTTGAACAATCCTTGCAGTAGAAAATCTGAATCTCACCATGTTTGTATTGTCTGACTTCATCCTTTACAATGTTTGATGTGCCAGTATTGGCGTGAATCACTGAGTTGATGTTAGAACCAATCTCTTAGGACGACGCGATTCAATTAGCCAGTGAACCAATGCTGCCAACACGCATGCGAAGAGGGTGTAGCGCTGTTCTTCGCGCGCGCCCCAGAACAGCCGGTCAATGCACGTGCCAAAATGGTACCTGTTTCTGATCAGAATTATTACAGTACAAAAAATGGGGGAGAGTTGTTTTAGATAGTTGTTGTCTATGCTGTTTTTCTGTAGATTAGGAATGCGCCTGCTATGGCGGCGATCATCGCTATCAATGATAATATTACGGCAATGTAGAGTATCGTTGTCAGGGTCGGAACGTTGTCCGTGTTGCTCTTGATGTCAGGAACCATGTTATATATGTTGGTGACGTTGGTAGACAATGCAGGAATTGTGTCCGTGTTGCTCTTGATACCTGGAAGCATGTCCGTGTTGGGTTTTATGAGGCCAACAGCGGTGTTTATTGTCAGGATACCGTTGGCTCCGTTGACTGTTCCGTTGATCTGACCGATAGCAGTTGTTAAACTTGCTAGGCCAGTCCAATCGATGGAGTTTATCTTGGTGTTTATTGCACTCAATGTAGTGCTCATTGGTCCAAGCGTAGAGCTTATGTTTACGACGTAGCCGTTGACACTGGTTATGATAGCATTAAGTTCGCCAACGCTGGCTTCTATGCTGCCGACTCTTGTGTTTATGGTTGCGACGCCTGCATCGATGCGAGTTATCACTGGGCTAAGCTGATCCAAAGTGGCCTTAATCATGCCAACGGTAGTGTTAATGGTCAGAACGTTGCCATCAATACGGGTTATCACTGGGCTAAGTGTGTCCAATTTGGCGTTTATTGTGTCCGCTCCGGTTCTTATGTAGGCTGTGTCTGCCTTGATGTCGATCAGAAGGCTCAGCGTTTCCTGAACGGTTATCGTATTCGTGTATTCATCGTTGGTCATGGCCGTCCAGTGAGTCAGGTTCCACCAATTGCCGGTTGTAGCAAGGAACAGTGTGAGGTTGTAGGTTCCAGGTTGCATGCTTGGCCAGAATATGCCGTTCGCCACGGTTCTGCCTGTTGCGTATGTGAGAGCGTTTCTTAGTGTGCCGTTTCCGTCAAAGTACCAGTAGTAGAGTACTTGCTGATTGACTCCTATGAGCGCGTCTTTGTTATTGACTAGGGTGTATATGGTGTTTGTTTCTGGGACCACGTCAGGTTTCATGTAACCTGTTGCTTCAACGTTTATGAGATCTGGCCCGATGAGCTGTTCAGGCTTGTCACCGAGTGGCTGGTAAATTGCTTTTTCTGACACTGTGAATGTTGCAGCGCATTTTGTAACGTAGGCAGGATTTGTCGAAGATGACCATGCGGTAACATTGTAAACTCCTTTCGGAGCCTTCGGGAAGATGAACGTCGTAGTGAAATTGCCGTTAGCATCAGTGTTGACTTGGACTACTGGGACCTCGTAATTTGACCCGCTGAACAAGTCGTAAGTGGGTAGCCGCACTGTTATCGTTATTACGATTGGCACAAGTGGATTGAGCGTTGGTGCAAAACCGTAACCCTGTGCAGTGACCGTCGTGCCGAGGACTTTGCCTGTTGAACTTTGGTAAACCTGCGTAGACTCAACAAGCCCTGTTGCAGAGTTGTACGATGTTTCGAGTGCCGCAAAACCTGCTGATGGTGTCAGCCAGAAAGGCTTTTGCGGATGCGTGTAGTCAAACTCGATCGAGTCATGGCCTACGTTTCCAACCCTATCTGAAACGTTAACGTCTACAGTGTAGTGTCCATCCATAGGATCTGTGAAGTTGAGGGTTGTGAATGTTACTGACCAATAGTATGTTGAGTTGTCGGTTGTGAGAATGGGTTTCGTGTCCACTTTGGATCCGGGACCAGACACATCAATCCAAGTTGTGTTATCATTTGTGCGATTTAACAGGAAGCTGTAGTACCACAGACCTGATGTGTCATATGCATACCAAGCGACCGTGAAGTAGTTGTTCCCGCAGTATGGCAAAAGAGTGCCTATTACGTGAGCACCGTTTTGCGGGTTTGTTATTTTCACCGTGGGCGGCGTCTTGTCAAAGAACCAATAGACATATTGGTCGACTGCCCCGATGACGTCGACTTTTGTCACAACAAATCTGTATGGGAATCTTTCGCTCACCGCTGTCGCATTTGCACCAAACGTGACAGTAAAGTTACCATCACCGAAACCAGGAATATTAGCGACGATATCACCGTCAAATTCTATCAGTCTATACCAACCTTGCGAGTCTGCTTCGAGTTTCGTTACTCTCCAGAGTCCGCCTGGTGGAAATGCATCAATAACGTGGAATTGAACACGATTCAGGGTCGTATTTTCGTAGACGTGGAATTGAACACGAGTTACTGGCGTTGCTCTGTCGTTGTGAACATTGAATGTGACATTCATCGTATTAGTATCAAGCCATTGCCAGTCTTTAAGTATTAGAGTGTCGTTGGTATAACTTGTGGGTATCAGCGTAGGGTCGTCCGCCATAGATTGGCTACTAGTAGTTAATAGTTGTTGAGGCAAGGGAACCCAATATGCAAAACCAGACGTCACAGCCCCTGCGGGAAGTATTGTCACAGCCATTGGAATAAGCATCGCAAACACTAGCATAATTGATAGGCTTTTCATTTTTTTCATTTTCATTATATCGCCGGCAATAGGTATGAGCCTTAGGTAATTAAGTTATTTGTAGACAAAGCTTCTAGGTTGTCAACAAGACCTCGACTTGTCCTCATTCTAGCCGAAGGGAACCTCTCTGATTTCCTCTTGCTGGGGTGTTGAATCACCGTTAGCGTCAATCCAGCTGAAGATGTAGTATTTGCCAGCGTAGTCTCTCAGTTGGCGAGCAACAATCATGGACAGGTAGACCCCTGCCGCCCACATTCCCTTTGGGTCAGCACCCCAAACGGCAAGGCCTGTGGTGTTTCTTTCTTGATCCGTGAACGATTGAATTATGAAAGTGCTGTTTTTACCTGGGTTGTTGTGAAATTCAAAGACGCGGTTGCCATGGCTTTCCTTAAGAAGGTAGTGATACGGATTGCTCCCATTTTGCCATATCGTTATTGGCAAGACCCCACTTGCATTGTATTCCTGAAAAACCTCAATAGAGAGATTTCCGAAAAGACACGCAAGACTGTTGTTAAGTCTGGATGCGTCAATAGTGTCCGCAAAGAGTTGGACTTGTTCGTTCTTGCAGAGGACGTAAAGCATGCTTCCCGCTACTACGTTAAAATCAGAGCCAGTTTCTTCCATAGAGCCACCGTAGATGAACGACACAGAACCAGCGGAGGCATGAAGAACTTGACTTGTCACAGTCGAAATGCCGAACCTCTCGAACCAAGCCAAAGTGTTTTGGAAAAGTTTGTTCCTATACGCCTCAGGAAGCGAGAACAGTGAAAAAGAATAATAGACCACGGATCCTTTTCCAACCTCACTCCCATCAACCACCGTGACAGCAGCGTATTCAGTCCCAGTATAATTCATGACTGCAAACCCTTTGTCAGTCGCCTTCACCCCATTCGGACCCCATGTAGGAGCTATGGCCCATGTTGTCCCAAAATCTAGTCCTTGGACTATCATGTGTTGATGCTTGAGCTGCAAGTTTGTGGGCTCAATTCCAGTCGTAACCAGTTGTGGTTCTTCGTATTTTACATTGAGCATGTCTTGCATCAGTTGATAATGGCTTAAAGCCACCAAGCTCACGACGATTGATTCGCCTTCCAAAAGAACATCGCCGCCCATCTGAACGTAGTCCAGAAGAAGTTTCTCTTCATATGGGTCAATCACATAGTTCGTATAGTCACCACAAGTCCATATTACTAGGTTGTAGGCCTGCAGTGTACCGGCAGTCAGAACTGATCCATTGACTGATCGGTAATTCTCAAACCAGACATCATACCTAATTCCCGCCATTGCAGATGTGAACTCCTTCAAACTAGTCCCATGGCTGGAGTACACCCCGCCAGTGTCTGAAACGATTAAGATATCAGTTTTCTTGGACTGTTCCAAAACCACGATTGTAGCGTTGGCAAATATACTGGAGTTGTTTATCCTTTCATCGATTATCACATTAATGGCATAGGTGCCCGCATTCGAAAACTTCCAAGAAGTGTTGTTGGAACTATTAGAGCCCTTGTTTGGCATAAGTATTGTTAGATGAACGTTGTCGGTCTTGTTTGCGCCCCTAATTGCCATTGTCAAGTTCACGCTAGTTTCATAGAGGGCTCCCTGATTCGTTACTGTTGTGTTCAACAATACGGTCTGATTAACGTATGCCTGTGCGGGGCAGTCCAACGAAACAGAAAGGGCATGTGTTTCCGACTCAACTGTGACCATTGCTGAAGCATTTTCAATTCTTGTCTGGTTCGGCAAAGATTCTACGTCTCCAATAATCGTGTATGATCCGGGAACAAGTGGAGTCCATTCATAGGGCAGTTCATACGAAGAGCTGGTGTTCAAACGATCCAAGTGTGATGAGTTAGCTACGTTATTGTTGATCAGGATCCTCATGTTGAAGTTATTCTCATCCTCAGTGCCGAGATTTGTGACCGATGCGACTAGCACCGTCTTTTCGTTTGCAAAAACGTATCCAATGGGATCCAGTGAAACCTTCACATAATGTGCTAGCTGGCTTACTGAAATTCTGCCTTTGTTGGTAATTGGAATAGTCCGGACCATTGAAGATGAAGTGAGAACACAGTCGTATACTGCTATTTCTGTGATTCCCTGACCGATTGCTCTGAAACTGACGTTAAACAGGATTCCGTCACCGTTGGCTCGAGAAGGAGGTCTGAAATCACATGAAACTGCTGAAATCATTCCCGGACCTTGATTTAATGGGGGGTGGAAGAATGTTGTCCCATTCTTGCTCATGAATGATCCTTCAGTAAGCGCTTGTGAAGAAGCCGGGAAAAGCTCCAATACTGATGCGTTCCACTGCAAGCTCAGCATCCACCTGGCCACATCTTGGGCGTTTGCTATGCTTATGCTAATATTGAAGATGTCGTAGGGTGCAACGTTTAAAGACCCTGGATTAACGGACACGTTGACTCCTGTTTGGGCACTTGATATCACATTAAGCATACCACTTTGGTAAATCATGCTCACCATAAGCAGAACAATACCAACGACCAGAATGAATTTTCTATTCATCCATATCACCATGTTGCCAGCAACATTACTTGGTTCCCAAATAAAACACTTGCCCCAATCCACGGAACCGACTTAGACTTTCTTCTACTTCAATGCAACATGTCCCGCTTCTATGTGAAGGTTTGAGTTCAAAAATACTTGTAGAAGAATGCTGTTCGTCAATCTTCGTTTTTCAATTGGAATGTCAAAGACAGAAAGAGTAAGACTAACATGAATATAACTATTTGACAGAACTCCACTGAAGCCCTTATTAGTAGAAAGTCCTATGTTTTGCTGTATTCCAGTGAGAGTACGCCCTTTGAGCAATCTTGTTTCTGAGTGGCATATCCCAGTCCATGCATTGTCCCATCAACGAATTTGAAAAGAAGCATTGTGTTTTCCTTCGAGAGTAGGGGCGAGGCACATATTATCTTTACCCTTTCTTTTTCTTTCGAAACAGCAATGTCGTTCAGGTTCCTGCTGGTCGCCGCCAAGAAATCCTTCAGCAAGCCCACTGGGTCAAGGTATTTTGAAGCAATAGTCTTCCCACACCGTTGCCCAAACGTGTATGCCTTTTCCAGGAGAACATTCTCGTCAGCTTCGCTTTCCTTGCCAGTCAGGTAGTTGAACATGTCGTCTGATATCATCTTCGTTCCCAAGGACTTGAATATTTCCATGATCTCGTAGAAGTCCACAACCTCTTCAAGTGAATGTCCGTCCGTGTACACTTTCAAAGCGTGCTCAAGCGTTTCAGTGACGAAACTGTAGAAGGGTTTTCCCTGCTTATTCGCTATCAGCATCAACTCGTTCACTAAGGAGTTAGGCACCAGAATCAGTTTTTTATCTTTCGTCGACTTGCCAGTCACCTACTCAGCCCCCTCCTTGGACCGCTTAAGCTTCAGGTTCAGTTGCACAAAGCCCTCAGAAACGTCTTTTTGCGCACATTCGTACCCTAAGGCGTTCAGTGTTCCCTCAAGAAAAGCGCTCAGAAAAGTCGCAAAAGATTCTGAAAACCTCGGACTAGCACATCTGACCAAAACTCCACCATTCCCGTTCTGCGCAAGCTCAAATTCCCTTGCGTTCCAAAGGAAATCACGCATATCTTCTTTTAGCCTTTGAAGCGTGTCTTCAGCATTTTTCACGGAGTAGTATTTTCCGCACCATTCACCTGATTCAGCCCATCTTTTCAGCATCCAATTCTTGTTTTCCCGGTATGCCCTATCCATCGTATCGTATAGTAGGGCTTCTGGCACGAGTGTGAATCCTGCATCCTTTGCGGCTTTCAGGATTTTGTGCTCATTGGCGATCTCGCTAAGTCTCATGCCCAGCTTGTCAAATTCAACGACTTGTTCCAGCGCCTCGTTAGTAAGGGCAAATAGTGAAAGTTTCCGTCTGTTTGCGATCTCAATTACCTTGTTGACTAGATCCTCTTTTGCAGCCAACATTTTCCTCTTCAAACCAGGCTCACCTTAAACGCTGCAGTTGCACAGAACATTGTATAGAAAGGTTTAGCATAAATACTTTAGCACCACTCATAATTCCAACGTGATTCCACATGCCACTCAAAGATCGCCTGCCACTAATCTCCTGCGCACTTGGATTCATAGGCATCGTATGCGTATTAGTCATCGGCGGATACCTGATAGCCTGGTGCTGGAGCATCTACTCCATTGGCATTGGCCCAAGCTTCCTAACAGTCACCATAATATCCTGGATCCTCATCCTCACTTCAGCATTGCTGCTCACCTACGGCAGCCTAAAGACTAGTAGGAAATCCACACTGAGAGGCGGGTTGATAAATCTCGCAGCAGGAATAGAAATCATACCCCTTTTCATATACTTCTACAGCATCTTCCCGCTTCTTCCACAATTCGGACTCCTAGGATATCTACTATTTTTGCCAGCGATAATCAGCGGAATAATAGGCCTAGCCTCTCCAAAACACTTGAAGAACTGAACCGCCTAAGGTATCCCAAGAACGGAGTAGACACGTTACTCATAACTCAATCTCATAGTGACTGAATTGGGTATAATGTTTCAGGATGTCGAAGTATTTCCTTTGTGAACCAAAAGTGGCCCTTACGTATGTTCCTCCCTTTCCTTTTCTAAATGCAAGAGATTGGGATGGCGTCTTCTAATTGATGCTTACTGTATACCCAGAACCATCATTGCTGATGGTCCATCGCTCTTGACGACGCCTTTGGGATGGAAACAGCCTGCTCGCGCTAGTTCAGCGAAGTTGGGGTTCCTATGGCGTAAAGTCTACCATCCATTGAACCTACGTATACAACACCGTTCGCGATTGCGGGCGAAGACCAGACCCAGTGTCCCGTGACGTAACTCCACACTTTTGCTCCGGTAGTCGCGTCAAGCGCGTAGACGTTGTGATCATCTGACCCTACGAAGACTTTGCCGTCGGCAACTGCCGGAGAAGAAGTCTCGATCGAATTACCGGTCGAGTAACTCCAAATCGGGTTGCCGTTTGCTTCATCGAATGCGTAGAGTTTGTGATCATAGCATCCGATGAATACTTTGCCATACGCAACAGCTGGCGAAGAGAAAACAGAGTCAGGTAACTCGTGAGCCCACACAATCGTTCCAGTATATTCGTTCAGCGCAAGAATGGTTCCACTCCAAGATGCTTGGCCGTATGCCAAGCCAACAAAGACTTTGCCGTCAGAAACGGCTGGAGAGGAAAAGAAAGAACCAACGCTGATGCCGCCTACATCTACGCTCCAAATCAATATTCCGGTATATTCGTTAAAGGCATAGACCTTCGGATTGATTGCATATGATGCCAGGAAAATCATACCGTCAGCAATCGCCGGAGTAGAAGTTACTTTGATTCCGCCAATGTTCCAAACAAGCAGGCCATTGTGTTGGTTGAGAGCCAAGATTCCATAGCCGTCTGAGCCTATGAAGATCATGCCATCTTTTACGACAGGCGATGAATAAAGTAGTCCTTCGTATGAAACGTAATCGCGCCACATCTGGGCGCCAGTGTTTTCGTCTAAAGCATACACGCTTGAAGCATCTGCTATGAAGACTTTGCCGTAGGCGACTGAAGGTGAACCCCAAATATGCTCGCTCAGTTGTGAACTCCATATCAACGTTCCGCCAGACTGGTCAAAGGCGTACACGAAGTTGTCCGTACCCCCGACAAAGACCTTGCCATCGGCAACAGCCGGAGAAGACACAATCCCGCCACCAGTTTGAAAGGCCCAAAGCGAACTGTTAGTATTAGGCGCCGATGAAAGTGAATATCCCGTGTGACTCGCGTCATGACGAAACATTGACCAAGGATTTGGCGTGCTGGTCGCTCTCACTTGTCTGACGGTTATTTTGTCGACAAAAACGTCGGCAATCCCATTGTTCCAGTTTTGAATCCTAAATTCAAGGCCATACATTAAACTGCTGGGTACGATGAAGGTCAGATTGAAGTCTTGCCAGACATTCGACGAGGCAAAATCATTAGCCCTAATCATTCTAGACTGAAGATTGAAGCCAGCATTGTAGCCAACGTCAATATAGGCTACACTGTCAGCTGCCACATTGGATGAGACCTTAAGCCTAAAAGTGGCCACGTAAGGCTTACCAAGCATACTCGCCCCATACCAGTCTGAAGTGATGTACGGACCATAAAGCCAGCCGCCATTAGTAGAAGAAGTTGAAGCCTGCAGAACCAGACCAGAATAGGAGGAAGTGTCACTAGTTCTGGACCACGAGCTACCAAACTGTAGCTTGTTGTACCCTCCCTCACAATAAACGGCATAAGCGTCCCAGTCCCGACACACAGTTATTTTGCCGACAAACAGGTCTGTGACTCCATTATTCCAGTTGCTAACCCTGAATTCAAGACCGGCAGTCAGGGAAATTGGCACGATGAATGTCAGCTTGAAATCCTGCCAAACGTTCGAAGAGGCAAAATCGCTGGCCCTAATCAACATCGACTGAAGAACATAGCCCGCATTGTAGCCAACATCGACGTAACTGATGAAGTTTGCAGAAGCATTGGATGAAACCTTAAGCCTAAAGGTAACACTGTATGGTCTGCCGAGCATGCTTTGTCCATCCCATCCTGTTGAAATATATGGGCCAAAAAGCGTTGCACCATTCGCGGAGGAGGCAGAAGCCTTCATCACCAAGCCGGACCACGATGAGGAATCACTCACCATGAACCAGGAGCCACCAGACTGAGGCTTGTCATATGAAGCTTCCGAGTAGACAGTGGAAGCATTCCACCCGTGGCTGACAGATATTCTGTCAACATAAGCGTCTGTGACTCCATTGTTCCAGTTCTGCACCCTAAATTCCAAGCCGTAGGTCAAACTTCGCGGAACGAAAAAAGTGAGTTGGAAATTCTGCCAAGCGTCAGATTGTGCAAAGTCGCTGGCTCTAATGCTTCTCGACTGAAGAACAGTGCCAGCGTTATACGTAACATCTACGTAAACCACAGGGTTGGCCGAAACATTGGATGAGACCTTAAGCCTAAAAGTGGCCACGTAAGGCTTACCAAGCATACTCGCCCCATACCAGTCTGAAGTGATGTACGGACCATAAAGCCAGCCGCCATTAGTAGAAAAGCTTGGTGCTTCCATTACGGTACCAGACCATGACGTGGAGTCGCTTACCCTGAGCCATGGGCTGCCAGACTGAAGTTTGTTATACGCAGCCTCAAGGTACGCTGAAGATTGGTTCGGCGTGAACATTATCGTGTTGATGTAGTTGAGATTCGAGAAGCTTTCTGAAATGATGTGCCCAGCACCGTTTGAAATTCCAGCGGTTGCTTGTGATGATAGCGTGTCATTACTGCTTCCATAGTTAAATTGTATTTCTCCGTTCGAGCTCAATATTGCTTCAAAGTCAGCGTAAGTGCTTGAGCCATAAGTTGTCACGTACCAATGGATGCTTACGTGGGTCAGGTTCTCCCATATGTAGATATCGTTTTGACCGGCTACTGCCCAATCATACCATGCGGGAGCTATTGCCAGCTTGTTCGCCAATTCATACGTGCCATTGTAGTATGGGGTGCTAGAGTCTGGGCTGTCAAAAGTTATCAGACCGTTGCTTGAAATGTAAATGCTCCTATAGTTGACTGTATAGAATGGAAAGGCAAAAGGCAGGGTATACTCCCAGCTGAAGTCGTTTCCATGCCAGCCCATGGGGCTACCACCGCCGACCCACCTGTGCGCAGCATACGATCGCTCATAACGAAATACGTTGACTTCTTTTGTAACGATGTTGTTACGGAGGTATTCCTCTCCTGTCACAGGTGAAGAGTAGGCCGTAACATTGTAGTTTCCGACATCTGTTGCAGTCCAGGGAAAGCTAGTTGTGTATGACTCGCCCACCAGCAGTTCAGGAACGGAGGCAAAGCTGACTGATTCACCGTTAATAAACAGATGCAGTTCTGCGCCCGTTTCACTGTTTAGTCCCACGTTTTGGACAGTAGCATCTAGCGACGTCGAATTGCCGAGTTCAAGATATGCTGGAGCCTCTAATGATACTGTGAGTTCGTGTTGAGGCGCCTGGTAATGTGACCATGTAATTGCATTGTACAGAAGTTGTAAGTGCGTGTTGTAGTATGGCGGCGTGACTTCAGGCCATGCTGAAATGTACACTAGGCCTCTGAAAGTGACTATTGCGCTTTCTTGATAGTGTCCGAGTGCAAGGTATTCACCGTCGACCAGGTCGTCTGAGTCCCATCGTCCATCGTAGGGAAGAGCGGTGCCGACTGTTGGGATCACTAGCGGGTTTGAGACACTGGTGAACATGGGATGTGTTGTGTTTAGGAGGTCTAGAAGGCTGGTCGACGTTGCAGTCCACTGGGTAGTTTGGTTCAGTCCAAATAGTGGTGCCAGTTTGTTGTTGTTTGGAACTGCCTCGTAAAAAGTTCCCGCCGTTGCTATCAATCCGTGTCCTTCATAAACGTATCTTCTTATTGCTTGAATTTCGGAGTCTGCGAACTCCCAACCAGAATATGGATCGTATGCGCATGAAATGATGAGGACGTCTGCTTTCGTGGCTTTGATGTCTTCGTAGGTTATATCTGCTTTGTTCAAGGTTTCATAATCTATGGAGACTGCCTTGTTTCCGAAACGGTACCATTCGCTGCCTAAGATCTGCCAATTCGTGATTATCTGGCTGTAAATGCTACCTGCTGAACGCAACACGACGGCTTTCGTCGGAAATCCGAAGTAGATGTACTTTGAAAGCGCGTTGTTCCCCGCGTTTGTTTCGCCTAGAACAGGAACTACGTAGACTGTAACATTGTATAAACCCACAATCGCCGGATTCCATGGAAGATGAACGGTTGTCGAGGAGCCGCTACCCAAGAACCCTATCACTGCAGAGCTGGCTAGAGTGCCGTTTGCCCAGAGTCGCACTGCCACGTTGTTTTCGTTGGCCCCACCGAAGTTGATGATAGTTGCGTTTACAGTTTCTGGGACGTCTGGTTCCACGTAGAGCGGAGTTGTCAACTCAAAGGCTATGAGGTCATGAGTCTGTATTGTCTGCTCCATCGCTTTCCTAGCATTCACCCTTCCATATCCAAAGTATTCATCGAAGCCTGGATCACCCAAGTCGTCAGCGGCGCTTCGCAGCCGAAGTCTCACCCAGTCTCTTGCCTTGCCTGGAAACTCGCTCCATACTAGGGCTGCTAAGCCGGCAACGTGAGGACAGGCCATGGAAGTACCGCTCAAGTAATCGTAGTTCATGGAGTAACCCTCGTAATTAAGGGTCACAGGGTATGTTGGCATCGTTGAGAGGATGCTGACTCCCGGCGCTGCCAGTTCAATCCAGTCTCCAAAGTTTGAGAAGCCAGCCTTGTTGTCGTTCGGGTCTGTGGCTGCTACTGCGATGACTTCGTCGAAGGCTGCTGGATACGTCTTCGCATCTGTATAGCCATTTCCTGCAGAAGCAATCAGCAGTACTCCTTTATCGTATGCATATTTGACGGCTTCGTGCAACAGTTGGCTGTAGCCATATCCGCCGAAGCTCATGCTTATTATGTTTGCACCTTGATTCGCGGCATGGACAATTCCGTTGGCTATCCAGTCCCAGTAGCCCCCTCCCCCCTGGTCCAGTACTTTTTCAGCCATGACTCGGACCTGAGCCAGCCCTGCTATGCCGACGTGGTTGTTTAAGGTACCGGCAATTATGCCGGCAACGTGGGTTCCATGTCCGAAGTCATCCCTTGGATCAGCGTTCATGTTGACCCAGTTGAAGCCAAAGGGTACATAGTTTGCCGCAAGGTCTGGATGGTTATAATCGATTCCGGTGTCGACGACAGCTACCAGAACTGAACTGCTGCCTGCCGTCGTATTCCATGCCCAATCCGCGTTTATCTCTTTAGGCCCCCATTGCATGCTCCAGTAAGGATCGTTCGGAACAGCGTCGGCTTGAACCTTCATGTCAGGCTCTACGTAGCTGATGGACTTGATAACACGTAGGTCTCCCAACAAGGCTGTGACCGATGTTGACGGAACTTTGACAATAATTGCTCCAGCTTTGAATCCGAATGAAACTTCATTAACTATCTTCGCCTGGTACTTGGATGCTGTTTCATTCAGTTCGACTAAGCTGGCAGACTCTTCGCCATGGACTCCGACTATCAGTCTTGTCTCGTTGCCATCTATGCTGGCAAATTTGCTCCACTCGCTCGTATCGCTGGAGTTCCATTTACCCTGAAACGTTTCAATAGCTTGGCCTTGGCTCTCTGGATTTTTGCCGTCCGCGGCGTTCGGATTAACCAATTTGTCCCGCACGGTTAGTTTGCTCTTTTCGTCCCCAAGAATCTTGTTGGAAATGATGTTTCCATCACCTGCTCCAAACGATGATTTCATGAAAAATGCAGCACCAAATAGGTTACCGAGAATTAGAACCAACATCAACGTGATAACTGTGCGTTTCATTTTCGTTTCCCCTATAAAGCCTAAATCATCATTGCATTACGTTTCAGTGGATATTTATGCTTTCCTGTAATTGAGCGCAAGCAGATCCACTGACTGCATACTCTGCGGCAAACTTGTTGATGCATCTCCCTTAGGAGCCTCGAAACGCTCAATACCTGAAGGCACCCCTGATTCATTTTCATGACTTTTGAAAGAAGCTATGATTGAATGAGTCGCTTGACTGTTCCGCTTCAACTAGCAAGGACCGAAGAGCATTATCCAACGCGTTTTCTCTTGTACGCTGTGACTGCCAGTAGCGTTGCTATCATGAATAATGCGAGGATAATGATTGATGGAAACTCTGGCACTACTTGGAACCCTGGCTTGACACCGATGACGCCTTGGTCCAAAGCATCTATCGTCGAATTGTAGTAGCCATCTCCATTAACGTCAACGACTACGTCATAGTTGCCGATTTTCAGAGGTGGGTTCCAGACCAACTCTGCTGAGATGTTCCCAGATGAATCTGAGGTTACTGTGGTGGCGGTTCCAGCAACTCGTTGAGGAATCAGCATGCCCTCAGTCCATGTCGTATGATTCACTACGTAAACGTTGTAGGTTGTAGACTGCGAGTATCCGTTTCCCATCAAATATACAGCATCACTCGCGTTAATAATATCTTCCGCAATTCCGATGCTATTGCAGGTTTGGATCCCAGGGCGCGCGACGGAAAACTGGACGATGTTAGATGCCCCCATGTTACCTGCAGTGTCGTTCGCATATACACACACATAATGTGAGCCACCTAGACAATAGTTCATGGTGGTGTTTCCCATGACAGTGACGTTCGCTTGGCTGTCCAAGCTATATCCAATCCAACTCGTTGGCTGATCCACCGTAAAAATCAGAGGAATGCCGCTCATGTCATACGCCCTATTAGTTGGCGACTGAACTATGATGGTCGGTGCTGGCGGCACGTTTTGAACTGAAAAGAATACGGTGTTTGAGACTCCCATCATGCCGAGAGTATTGTTGGCGAAGACTGTGACATGGTGAGACCCGTACGCAATACTTGTCAGCGTCGTGTTTCCCGAGACCGTTACGTTTGAATGTTCATCCAGACTGTAGCCTATCCAAGAAGTTGTCTGGTCCACTACAAAAGTCAACGGAATGTTCGTCGAACTGTAAGTCATGTTTTGAGGAGACAGTATCAAAATGGCAGGCATCGGGTCTGGCCCAGAATAAGGGGGCAAAGACATGGAGGACGCGTAATCTGCATATTCAATCACTATTCTCGGCGTCACCGTCGCGTTTAGAGTTTCAGGCCTTTGAAGGTTCGCCAAAAACGATGCATCTGCATACTCTAGGATTATCCTTGCCAAGAATATCGACGGCATACCAGCAGGCACATACATGCCTTGTTGGATAGCATAGTCCCCGTACTCAATGAGCACTCTTTGAGTGACGTTCTCAGTAGCATTGTCGAGGTTTGGTTGTTCAAAACCCATACTTGAATTGTAGCCTGTGTCGTTAAACCATATGGTGTCTCCTTGCGCTGCACTATCATGCGTGCTTGCACCAAAGGGCAGACTGTGAAACGCAGAAGATTTCCCAAGTGTCAAAGTGAAACCTATGGTGATTCCGAGCATTATGCAGATTAGACAAAGGCTTATCAACGGAGTCTTCTTCAAACTCAGGCACTTCCTAGGCCTTAAGATTAGGTGTACAGTATCGTAAGACAAATACCGCAATAGTAGCTAGTGGTACCGTAGTATCCATCAACGTAAACTACATGAAACATGTCCGGCGCTAGATAATTAGTTGGAAGGAACGCGATCATACCGACAGTTACCCCCGTCACGGGTGGAGAGTCAATTAGCGTTTGATCAATTTTGAAAGAATCACCGTAACCGGTATGATAGTTCTTGTGGGACCAAGATTGTTCGTAAACCGTCGCTGATCCAGGGATCTTTATGTTGAATGTGGCGGGTGATCCGCTTATCGTCGTCTTTGCAACTATCAGCAAGTTGGTGGCGCTTGGGTATTGGAAGTCGTAGTATTTTGAATTTGTCGTAGGTATCCCAAGAGGGGTACAAACGATTATCAGCGCCTGCAACAACTTACTTTGATTCAATGGAGAATTTACATCTGCAGGAAATGCCCAAGTTATCATCTTGCTTGCATAAGCCATATTCTGCGGGGTCGCCCTCAGATAATAGACCACGAACCATCCGCTCTTGGAAACAAAACAATGCGGGTACTCGGAACTCGAGAAGCCGCCTAACGGAACAGAACCAATGATCCAGTCAGAAGTTTGGTTCTCTATGCTAGTAAGGATGGGCGAAACTGCGTTTATGCTCACGGAACTTCCAGTATTCAGGTATATCGATATTCCAGCCTCTTGATCCAGAAACGTCGTTGCTGCAGTCACACTCTGTGCAAATGCTGGATGAACCAGAGAGAACTCCTGTTTGGATTCAGCTAATCCCGTGCTGTTCAGACCAACATTCGCCCATATGACATATACACCCAACGTTACCATCAAGAGTGCTATCAACAAAACGCCCATTTTCAATTTCCTGTTTTCCAACATCCTTCGCCTTCCACAACAATGTTACATTTCAAATTGTTCCCGTATACTTCTTGATTCAGTTATTAAGGTTTTCGTGCCCAGTTTAGCGCGCATGCTTGTTCCGAAATTGGTTAAAAATGGTCTTAATTCGTCTTTTGTGATTTGGGGGCAATTTTAGGCCTAGCGTCGGCTTTCGGCCTTCCTGCAGTGTCCGCTTTTTTGAACTATGGATGGTTAAGCTGAAGGCCCCAGTGTAGGGATCCGCGATGATCAGATCGGCGTGATGCCCGAATCCATGATTTTTCATCCTCAGCATTGCCAATACGTGGCTGCAAAGCAAGCCAGTATCGGACGCGAACAGGCAAAAGAAGAATAAATACCATTTTAGACCAATTTAGGAACACGCATGCGCGCCAGTCCTTCCTCTCATAATGAGTATTTGCTGCAACTTGGAACCAGACGCGCGTCTTGAGTCCCCTAACGAAGCTAATTTTCTCCTAAAGAAACCCGTGCCACATCATACTTGCTATTCGGGATATCATATCACGACAGCAATTTGCTTATTTGTTCCTCGAATGCTCTTCTGCTTTCTACGATTCTGTTGTCGTCTGTTGCAGATGCTATGATTTTGTCTGCCAGACTCTTGGCTTGGTTTGGATCTGCTTTCAGGTTTGCCTTCTTCGCCAGGTCTTCCAGTTTCTGGACAAGTGTGCCGATTTCTTCTTTTATTTTCTCATCTGCAACCGTCATTCCCAGCGCGATATCGTTCAGGATATAACATGCTTCAATCACTTCCAAAGCATCAACGTAGTTTGGATGCAGTTCCTTCATGTAGTCGTCCTTGGTGGTAGCTAGACTATGGAAGAATTCATGTGTTTCCTGTAGAATATTGTATGCGGTTTTCAAGGCGTCTTCAGGTAACCGATTCTCTATGGCCGAACCAAGCTCTTCCGATTCGAATGTTGGAGTGAGCTTTGAGGTCTTTTTTGCTTCGTCTGAGTCTTGTTGAAGATTCTTGAAAAGAGTTTCGACTTTGAGCCAGTCAACTCTGCCATTGAGGCTCATGAGAATGTCGAAAAGACCATTGACAGCCTTAAGTGAAGCCCTAAGGGTGTTGGCCAGTTCATCTCTTGTTCTTTTGGCTTCCGCTTTTTTTGCTTCGGTCTTCTTGTATTGGTCGAGCGATTTTGCTATTGTTTGGTAAACGTCCGACAACTGCCTTGGATCGTGGATCACAAACGTGTCGGTTAGGGTTTCTACTCCTCTCCAAGTGATTTCCACACCTTCGTCTGTTCGTGCGAGAGTCAGGATGTCGGTAATGCTTATTTCTCTTGCTTTTTCAGTCCTCTTGTTGATGAAACCCTTTTTGACGTAGAATGTTAGGTTTTGATCTGTCAATTCGAGTGTGCCTGTGCCGACTTCGGCTAAGTATGCTTGGCAGGTCAACATGGTTATGCCTTCTCAGTTTTTGTCCTTAGGTGCAGAACCTGATCGTCAAGGTACACGTCGGAGAAGTTCTGCCTTGAGTAGAGTTTCAGGTATTCTTTTGCGTATTCATTCTTGAATGGAAGATTTTCAGCTTCAACGTAATCCCTTTCTTTGAAGACATTGATTATTGCCAATTCAGCTATCGGATAATTGAGCATGAACTCCTGTTTCTTATTGTACAGGGTTATTGTTTCTATGCATTCTTCGATGTAGGTCAACGATTTATACAGGCTGTCCATAACCACGTCCAGATTATACTTGGAGGGCTCGATGATTACATCTATAACAGTCATGAGTTTTTCTGCGATGAGGGTATTCTTGCCCCACTCATACTCTTTTGTGGGTAGCAGGCTTTCGATTCGCTTCTCCCTCGTGTCCAACTCATTGTAGAGCGTTTGCAGGATTTCCTTGCTAATGTTTAAAGTCGATGTTAAGGCCTGCTTGACCAACGTCACTTTGATGATGTTTCGCTTCTTTCGCATCGTGTCTTTTATTATGTCTTCTCCTTTTTTCGCCAAATCCATAAGTTTCGGAACGGCGCTGCCTAATATTGGCAGCAGTTTTTCGCCTTGAGCACTCAGGTTGATTATGTTGGACAATGAGCTTTGCAGACTAAACACGGATTTTTCGATTTCAGAGCCATACTGTCTCTCCAAGTTCTGAAATGAAGCTAGGAGGGATTCCATGGCTGGCCAGGGGTTTTTCCCTTCTTCAAGTGTCCGTTTTACAAACCCTTCAGTTGGGCTTTCAACCTCAAGATTCGGATCGTAGAGTGACCTGATCAAACTGTAGACTTCCTTGAAAATTTGGAGAACGTTATCTGCAAGGAGGAGTCCCGCGTTCAACACGTTCTTTGCAGCTTCCACTCTGGCCTCAAGTGTCATGGCCTTGAAATTGTTCACGTCAACTATCTCAACAGTTTTCTTTGTTTCAATCTCCAAATCCTTAAGTCTCTCTGTCCATTCCATATACTCGTACACCATTCGCGTGTAATATTCCTCTAGGGAAATGTCCAGTTCTGCCGGCAAGTGTTCAATCTGTGTTTTCGCCTTTTCCAGTTCCTCGAATTTTTCGTTGATGCCGGACAGGTCGTAGACTTTTGCTGAAGCCTTGTCTGCTGTATCGCCGAGTTTGTCTTCGTTGAGCACAACTCTGCCGTCGATGGATCCTACTGAAATAGGTAAGCTTGCCTTCACCGAGTTCAACCTCTCTTTGAAGCTCTGCAATTGTGAAAGCAGATCATGTGCCTTCTCCGAAAGGGCTCTAGAGCGCTGCTCAATCATAAGTTGAATTCTAAGCATGTACTCTACAGCCGACGCAGGCAGCGTGGCCCCTATTATTATTAACGTTCCAATTGCCACGGCGAAACTATCAATCTTGACCTCTATGCCTAGCGTTTGCCCTCGAAGACTAATCGACAATACCCAAAACACCAGGGCAAGAACAACAGCGGTTATCGTCGGGAGAAAAACTTCCATATACCGGGCATACTTCTTCGTCAACTCTAGCCCCTTAAGCACCTTGAGCGCCGCGAGCGTTACAATTGCAGATACTGATATCAAACCAAAAACCATGATCAAGAACGTAATAATACCTGGAAGAGAGTTCATGTACATGTTTATCGCCCCGCCCACGTTGGTGTCATATGTGCCAGCCAAGTTTTGAAGCACCCTCGACGTAGCGTTGCTGATCCCCTCCATATTGAAGGGCTCTATCGGACTAAACCTGATGGCTATCGGACCGTACAGCACCGGATGAACATCGCCGACCTGATTGACAACCACCTTAGGCAAGTAATCTTGGAGAAATTGCATTATCTGAATGGGAACTGAAAGCATGGCATAATATGACATGGTCAGAGCCAATCTGGCTCCTTTGTATAAGACTGCAAAAATCAAGATCAGCGGAATCGCAAGGAAATACGTCTGGTTGAAGAAAAGTAACATGGCTGCCAATGTGCCTATAGCGATTGCGATCGAACCTTCATGAGTCTCAACAGTGTATGGAGCTATCAAAAAAAACATCAGAATAGAAAATACGGCGATAAGGCGAAACCCTGCACTTTCAGCTATTCCAGCTACAAAGTTCATCAAGGCTAGGTGATAAACCAAGCTCGCCCCAACAAGTACACTGCCAACAGTCATTCCAAGCCTAGGCTTTCTGATTGCCAAGAGAGCTATCAAGAATGACAGGCTCACAGGCAGAATGTACAGAGGTTCCACGGGCCATATTGGCAAAAGAGATAATGCCAACGCCAGACTCGAAAACACCAGGACCAACGTGGCAAATCTGATTATCTTTTTCTGAACTTCGGCTGTTTCAGATGCCTTCAACGGTGCCACACCAAGGACGAAGATTTAATTATGTGGTCTATTCATAAATAAACCTTCTATAAAAGCTCCCGGCGAGTCCTGTTAATGTCTGCGTTTCCTAGCAACCAAGGGTTTGATGTCCTGAAGTCAATTCTAACCCACGTGGATCAGTTGAAGCCCTTCGTTGCCAAGCGAGCCATTATATGTTCCGGCGAATATCTGGCAAACATTTTGATGAAATGGTCGCTGCTGGACAAGATGAAGGAGATTTTGCCGGTTTTCGTGGGTAAATCAAGCCAAGAAGTCAAGGGGTGGACGCAAAATCGTTTTGACGACTACAACATTCTAGGGCTGGACACTGAGATGGCAACTGGCTTTTGGTTTGATGTTTTTCCCCAAGCTGAGGAAGAGGATTATCTCGCCAAACAATTGAAAAACAGAACACTGCAGAGACTGCAAAATGCTGTTCTGTTATCATTGACGTGGGATGGTGTCAGTAGCGGTTTGATGCCTGCCTTGATCTCACTGTTTAAAAACTGGAACGTGAACAACCTGACGATGGCCATAATGCCTTCTGCCACGCAACCTTTGGACGCCCACTTTAACTCCTTATCCGCCATTGGAAAATCGCTCTCTGAGAACGTGCCTATATTGCTTGTTCAGAGGGATGCACTCGAGGAATACGTGGGCGTCAGTAGAGATGGAACGATAATCAGAGGCAGCGAAGTGATTAACTGTGCCTTGGAGATAATGTTGGGCAGGGACAGCTTCGTCGATGAAATAGTCCAGCTATCAAAATCCCATAAGGTCAGAAAATATGCTATCTTGCCTGTGATGGGTGCCAGCCTTGAACTCTACGGGTCATTGGAAAACATGCTCGACAGCGTCCTTCTGCGCCCGCTCTTGTCTTTTGACCTTGCGGACGCTACCGTAGCATGCATCATTTTACGAATGCCTATTCGACTCAAGGACAAAATATCAAAGGATAACCTTGAGCTTTCCATGGCCAAGTGGTTCAAAAAGAAAGGAAAACTCAGATCTATTCACGTCTGCGAACCACTGTATGTGGACGACCTGACCGACAGAATAGACATACTAGCATTTGTAGGAGGCTTTGCAACGGCAGAATTGTTCACCGCGCTGATCAAAGATGTCGAAGAGATCAAGAACTATGCAGTGGAACAGAAGCATATGGAAAAAGAAGAGTGGAATAAGATAGTCAAGAACCTGACAGGAATGTGAGTCTTCGTTTAAGGCTATTTTTCCTTCTGCACTATTTCATCAACGAGTTCGTCGGCAGCAACTCCGGCTTCTATGAGCAAAGACCGCGATAATTGCTTTTCAAAATTGGTTGCCTTGTCAAACAAGAGCTTCATCTCTTCGTATGATTCTACATCCTCTAGTTTGCCCCTTCCCGCAACTACCAGAAGACTTGCAGTCCACGGTTCCTTTGATTCAATCACTCTGATAGTCACCGTTTTTGACACTTCACCAGTCACATAGGCTGCGAGGGCTGTGGAGATTTCCTGAGTCAAATGCTCGGTCCATAATCCCTGAGGAGTTTGCACGGTCACCCAGACGTAGTCAGTTCGATATGTGGGATTCATGCCCATTATGCTTGGAGTTCTGAAAACTCTTATGATGCTTTTCATGTAGTCTTCAAAATGCTCCATGTCCAGTATTTCTCTAAGTATGCCCTCACGAGAAAGGGATTCTTCCTGTTCGGCCAGTATCTTAAAGATTATCTTCATCTGTTCTCCAGCCGTAAGCTCGGAAGTCCTCTCGTAGTACTTCTTGGGCTTAATGATATCACTCAGTCTTTCCTGGTACTCTCTTGACAAGTTCAAGACGCTGTTCAATCTCTTTCGGTAGTCCGACGTTGCTTCGATCTTTCTCGAAAGATTCCGATACAGATCCATGGTACCGTCCACTTCCTTAGCCTTAGAAGAGGCAAACTCTTCTTCTTCCTCCAGTTTTCCCTTCTCTCTTTCGAGTTTCGTTAGCTGCTCTTTCGCGTACTTGTTACCAAAACTGAATCTTCCCATCTTCTGCTGAAGCTTTTCTCTGTCAAATTCCGTTCTTTTCTTCTTCTCTTGCACTCTTTGCAGTTCGTTGTCCATTTCGCCTTTCTTTTCCCTCAATTTGGCCATTATGTCGCTCAGATAGGTCGAGTGTTCGTCAATAATCTTGGCCTCATCTGCTGGCGTTCTAAGCATCAATTGAACCAAATGGTATAGGCTCGTCAATTCTGACCGTGAATTCTTTAGTTCCTTAGTCACAGGTTCTGATTCTGGAACTATGCTGTAATATCTAATTAGAATCTCCGTCAAGTGTCTGGTTTCGTTGAAAACTCTGAGAACGAGCAATGATTTCTCGCAAAGGTCAGTAATGTTGAGAAAGTCTTCTAAGATTTTCTTCTGCTTAATCGTTAGTCCTTGCGAACTTGGAATCAGTTGCTTCAACCTTTCAAAGATAGCGGTTTTCTTTTCCAAAAATTCGCCGTGCATCCTACCGATGTGAGTGAGCAGACTTTCCAAGTCTTCTCCTTCTCTCATGTCCTCCTCATGAAGGATCAAATCTGCGATGGCTTTTTCTATTGTCCCAGTTTTGGCTACCATCCGGATTGTTGACAGAAATTTCTCTATGTCCTCTATCCACAGTTTGACTTGTTCCTGTAGTCCTTTGATGTACAAACCATAATCTTCCTCGAACCTGGGACTGGCATATATGATACCTTTCAGTTTCTCCTCAAAATGCTCTTCGACATAGTTGCCTGTTTTGATCAAGTAATTGCGATACAGCTTTTCAGTCTCTTCGTGTTTTGCCTCGATTATGCTCTGTATGCTTTTGAATATCTCGAGCTTCTCCTTGCGAAGCTCACGCAGGTTTTCGAGCCTTTCAAGATATATTTTGAAAGCGTCCACGTAGTCGCTTACAGGATAAGTCACTTTGACCAGACTCATCGTGTGAACAGAGTTTTCGGTTAGACCGACCTCTGTTCCGATGCCTCCTAACAGGTCTGCCATGTCGAAGTCCATGAGCACGTACAACATATCCTCTATCATGTTGTCCATTTCTTTCCTTGCTGCAACAATATTTCCTGCCTTCATGTAGGCCGGCGCTAGAGGCAGAAACAGCAGCGCGTTGAATGGGTTCTGGTACGCTTTTCCGAAGGTTTTCGTAATATACTCGTTGCATTCCTGGTTTATCAGCAAAGAAGACTCTTCCATAGATACGAATGCCGCATGCCCTTTGGCTGGCGGGTCATCTCCCTGGCATGGGAGGATGCCAAGACCGATTATTGGTACTCCAGATCCAAGTATCCTTCGCAAGTGTCTAGCGAAGTCGAAAACCATGCCGCTTCCAGTTCCCCCGCCCGTTCCGAAGATCACCACCACGACGGGAGTCGTTATCGAGGACAGCGCCTGCTCCTTAAAGGCCGTTATGAAATTTTTGATTATGCCCAGCTGATTGTAGTTCAAAGCGTAGACCGCTTTGGCCAGGGCTCTGCGCCTGCCGACACCTCCGGCCAAGGGTGGTATGGCCATAGTTGAGGAAAGCCAAGGCACGTAGTTGCTGATTTTTGCCCCCTCATTTTCCAGATGTTCCTTATACTTGTTGAAAACGAAGTCGAACATCGCCTCAGCACTTGGGAACTTCACCGATTCCGCTATCACTGTTACCCTTTCTTTTGGAATGCTCTTTTCTTTCATCGTTTTCTTCAGTTTTTCATACGATCGCTGTAGGCTTTTTACTTCTGGATCTGCAATATCTATCGCAAGGAGTGCGAGCCTTGTGCCCTCTTTCTTTAGCACACTAAGAGTTCTTTCATCTTCTAAGAAGGCTTCAACTATGTTTGTCCCCGCTGAGCCTAAACCTATTAGGTGCATGACATTTGAATATGCTCTTTCCATCGATTTCACACGCCAACTAGATGTCTGAGTTTATCTCTGAGCTCCTCTAATCTTGTTGAGATGCTCTTGTCCACCCTGGAGGCTTTCATCACTAGTCCCTCCAGATCTTTGATCTGCTCTTCAAGAACGTTAAGCACATAACCCATTCTTCTCCTCGATCTGACGAACAACAATACTGCCAAAATCACCGCAACGGACAGACCGCCTGCAACAGGTATAAACATCGTGTCTGTAATAGATGAAGAAGACTCTGAAGGCAAGCCACTGATGCCTGTCGGTATGAGGCTCAAAAGATTCTTAGCTTTGTCAACGAATCCAAGACTGGCCTCGTCCTTGGCCTGTGAAATGATGCTTTCACTGAGGCTTACGTATTGATGAACCACATTGCCACTTGTCATATTCCCCACAACGCTCATTTTAGCGGAAAGGAGATTCTGATAATCCTTGATCTCTCCATCGATCACGTTGAAAGCTATCTGACCTAGCGCAAAGCCAAGAGGATCATTCAATTTTATCACTGTGTAATTCTCCACTGTCCTGTGCAGGACTATTTCACCGTACGTTGTCAACGTTATGCCTTCCATGATTTTGCCATAGGATGATATGCTCAAATTTCCTGCGTATTGCTGAAACATTACGTAGGGCAAGTTAGGATTCCAACTGGAAAGATTGATCCCTGGATAACTTCCATGAATCTCCCAATAGGGGTTTACAAGTGTCGGATGTTCTAAGATTGTCGTAAGATTAAGAACGGTCGTGGGCGAGTTGGTCGGAACGTTAATCATGAAGGTAATATTGTATTCCAAACCTTCTAGTCTATCTTCAACCAACCCATTCGTCCTCAAGTCTCGGACTTCATAACTAGTGATCCATTGATCTGGCGAAGCAACTGAAATGGGCATCACCAAAAAACCTGCGGCTATCGCAATCGTCGAAAATGCAAAGATATGGAACAAATGCTTGTTCATCAAACGCACCTACCAATGACCAGAGTGAGTAAAACGTAACTTTTATTTAAAAGTTCAGTCGTCTCGATTCAGACCATACCTGACCAGAAGCCCACCCGGGCAGCATTCTTTTTCGCCTGCATGCTTGTTTAATCCAAAGTTTACGCTCCCGTTATGTAAGGCTTGGTTTGCACTTTAGAAGTATTGTTTATTGTTTCATACGATACAGTATATCCTTTTCGGGAATATAGAAGCCTTTTACATAACTGGTTAAATAATGGCAGAGCCAACGTTATCCAAAGGGAGAGAAGGGAAAAGTCTTGAAATGCCCAAAATGTAATGAAGAAATGATGGTATTGTGCCGAAGAGACTCCTCAGGCTTCCTGAACGAGATTTACTGCAGGTGCCTTCACTGTGGCAACATGCCCAAAGAGGAAGACTTCAGGCCCACGAAGACTGTGACTGCTCATGAACAAGGCTTGAAAATGCCAAAGCTGAAACTGGGCAACTGGCGTTTGAAAGCAGTGACCGGTGCTGTTCTGGCTACGCTAGCAGTGGCTTTGATAATGCAGATACCCGTACCCGTACAAGTTTTTGCGATGCAAACCACGATAGCCCCTGTCAAGGATATACTGCCATACATAAACCTCGTAAACTTCACGATGTCATACTTCAGCTTTAACTACACTCAAGGACAGATCGTGCTTCGCATCCTCGCGGACTATGCAAGCATAGCGTCCACGCAGTCGGCTCAAAACGTGACGACAAGCACGTTCGTTCTCGGCAAGGTGCTAGTGAACTATCAGGATTCACAGAGGACGCTTAGCATGGGATTTGCTAGCTTAACTCTGACCGTGGCAATCAGATACCAAGATCTCGTGGCAAACATCGACGCAACAGCCTACATGCCACTCTGGACGGCCATATACAAACAGCTGACAGGACAAACACCGTAGCAACGCGCTGAGGCACAAGCAACTTCATAAAGGAGGCAATACGGCAAATGCAGTGCAAGCAGTGTAATAGGCAAACGTACATATCCTACACCTGCCCATGCTGCAAAGAATACTACTGCACGGACCACGCGAAGCCAAGCACGCACAATTGCAAGGCATATGACGGACAAGACCAGCCACCGACAAGCCCGTATGTGGGACTTGAACAGCAGGCAAGTGCAAGAGGAGCGCTTGAAAAGCCGGAAATGCCTCCGGTAACGATAGAGGGAATCAAAGGAAAACTCTTCGTCGCCGCACTCACGCTTCTGTTTGCAGAAGAGACACTTCGATTGGTTAGCTACAGCAGAAATTCACCAAACCTAGAACTGAACATGTACGTTGCAGTAGCCTCCATGTGGCTCACGCCCTACATAGCGTCCTCAATAATATTCTTGTCAGCGTTCCTCATAATATTGGCGACTAGAAAAACGCTGGATACCCGAGGCGCAAGCAATCAACGCGCAAACCTGATACAGAAAGCAATACCTATCGGAATATACGCGACAATAGCGATCATAAACATTACCTCAATAGCAGGTTGGATTTTCGTGCTCCTGATATGAAAGGAGGAAACGCATGAAGACCAAAAACAGACGCTTCACAGTTGCGGTCACCGCCTTCCTGATAATCGCAAGCATAGTGGTCACCGCCACGCAGATTAACGCCACATATCCAATTCCGACAGCATCCATCGATGTGTTCACGCAGAAGGCACCCTATGACGGGAAAGGCCCTAACCAACCTAGCGACATGTTCGGCCCGCAGGAAACAGTCATATTATGTGCTCTTGTCTTGGTGGACACCGTTCCAGCTAGTGGCAAACTAGTAACGTTTGAAATAGTGGGGCCAGCACACGTTCCAACGGACATAAAGTTTTATCAGACCGCCGAAACTAATGCTAGCGGAATCGCTGAGACATCTTTTTCTCTCCAAGTCATCAATCAAACCGATGTATTTGGAACGTGGAGTGTAATCGCAACGGTCGAGGTTGACGGGAATATACACACTGACACATTAACGTTCCAAGTCAACTGGATAATCGAATTAATCTCGGTAAGAACACTTGACGAAAACCTGTCTGAAAGGACATATTTTGGCATAGGTGGTTATGTCGGCATAGAAATTTCCCTCAGAAACAATGCAAAGTTCAAGAAAGACGCACTCATCGGAATAACGATCTTTGACGAGTTAAACGTACCAATCAGCTCACTTCAAATAAAGAACTTTACCGTTCCACCCAATGGGAAGATATGGTATATTTTCAACAAGCTGTTCCTGCCGAAATTCGGAGTCCCAGGCCATGCAACAGTCAATGTTGTAGCTCTCGATGCCAATAACGCAGCCTATTGCCCCAAGGTCTCTGCAACCTTCATAATGACACTCTATGATCCGATTTCCCCAGATTTTGTAGACGCCGCAGTCTACCTTGACTTTATTCCTGCGCAAGTAGAGCCTGGTGAAACTGTACCGATCACGGTAATTGCAAGGAATGAAGGAACGGTTACCTTGAGTGATTTCACCGTCTTCCTTTACATCAATGGCGTCCTTTTAAACTCTCAATTCATTAATTCTCTGGATTCATACAACTCGCAAACATTTGAAACGGATTGGAACACGAACGGTCTACCGGAAGGAAACTACGCGATAACAGCTAGCATCCAACCTTTTCCCAACGAGGCCGACCTGTCTGACAACAACTATACATCTACAGTGGAACTGAGAACTACAAGACCAACATACTTTGTACATGACTTACAAGTTGTCAGCGTGACCTGCTCCAAATACGATGTTTACCAAGGCGAAATTGTTAACATAGAAGTGGCCCTTAGAAACAACGGAAACGCAACAGAATCCACAAACGTAGAAGCATACTATGACGCATTTCTCATACAAGAAAAAAGCGTTACCAACTTGGCACCAGCTACCCAGCAGGTTCTAGTCTTTCAATGGAATACAATGAATGTCCCAGAAAGGATCTACTTAATAAGTGCAATAGCAAACCCTGTTGAAGGGGAAACGAATCTCGCAGATAACACTTATCATGATGGTAATGTAAGAATCAGAGCCCCGTTACCCCAGGTAACTCATGATGTGGAAATCACAGCTCTTTCTGCCAGCCCAAACGTTACAGAAATCGGCACCCTTATAGCAATAGCTGCAACTGTCAAGAATCTCGGAAGCGTGCCCGAAAGCTTCAACGTGATATTCTTTTATGATAATTTTCCGTTTGCAGACTTGCAAGTAGATTTTCTTGCACCCAGTACCGAAAAAGAACTAGCATATACGTGGGACACTTCGAACATGATGGAAGGAAACTACACAATTAAGGCGCATATTCCGCCCTTGCCAGATGAACAAAACATTACAAACAACTTGTACGTTGACGGAACTGTCTGGATCAAAGCACCCCATCCGATCGCAAAAGAGCACAACATCGCAATAACGGCTGTAAGTGCCTCAGCATATCAAGCCTACATAGGCGATAGTATAGAAATAACGGTCAAAGTGGCAAACCTCGGCGATTTCGCTGAAACCACTAACGTGACGGCTCATGCCAACATGCTTGACATAAACTCTCGAAACTTCCTGTTCATGGAAGCTCATTCAAATATGACGTTGAGCTTCATCTGGAACACTTCAAACATGGATCCGGGAGACTATACCATCTGGGCCTTCGCAGACTATGTCCCAGGAGAAACAAAATTGGATGACAACGTGTTCACGGACGGCATGATAACATTACGGGCTCAACCCGCACATTACATCCACGACGTAGCCGTCATCTCTGTACAACCACAGAGCCAAAGCATCTTCGTCGGACAAGAACTAACAATCCTAGCAAAAGTGAAGAACAAAGGAAATGCAACAGAAAGCTTCAACGTCACACTATATTACGACTCAAACCCAATCCAGAAAATCACCGTCTACTCACTACCGCCAACAAACGAGCAGACCCTAACATTCCAATGGGACACAAACAACGTCACACCCGGAAACTACACAATAAGCGCATACGCAGAACCAGTACCAGAAGAAACAAACACGAACGACAACACATACAGAGACGGCATAGTCCAGGTGAGAAAGTCTCAGCCGTCGATAGCTCGTGACATTGCCGTTGTTTTTCTTTCAGCTGAACCGATAGAGGTCAGTGCTGGAGAAAACGTGACGATTTCAGTAGCAGTCTTGAACCTCGGACTTGATCCTGAAAGCTTCAACACAACGATATACTACGGCTCCAACCTATTACAGGTCATTCCCGTGACTTCTCTAGCACCCTACGTCACGCAAACAATGACGTTAGAGTGGAACACAAGAAACGTCAAACCGGGCGTTTACTCAATAAGTGCCAACGTCACGATTCTTGAAGGCGAAACAAACACTGCTAACAACAGCCTCACATACGGAAACGTAACCATAAGATCGCCTCCAGAAATACCGTACTGGGCGCTGGTCATACCACTCCTGGCAGGACTGGCAATACTCGCATTACTCCTGCTGCTGCTTGCCCGTCGGAGGAAAAAGAAGAAAGAAGAAAAACCTGTCACCGGGCCACGTTACACCATTGTGTCGCATCCACACATATGACCGCGTAACAGAAAAACCCACGGTGAACTCGCAATTCTACCCTATTGCTAATATTCCTTCCATCACTTTGTCCTTTTCAACACGCAACTCGTTGGATAGCCAGGTTCTTAAGAGCGTAGCATTGCTGGGCAGCTGGCCGCCAAAGGTGTAGACGCGACCGCCTTTGAGAGCATCCGCTTGAAAACCTTTTTCTTCATCCCTGTGCAAGAAGGAAACAGTGCTAGCGTTCAAGGCCTGAGCCCGAAAATCTTCCCATTGTTTGCACCTTATGATCACTGGAGGCCCGGGTAAACGCTCCTCCTTCGAGTCCGGAATTGGCGAAGAAGACAGAGAACTGATCAGACCTGAGACATCACTCTGAATAAGTGAAAAACGTGCCTGAACATCCCTAGCCTTTCGGTCAAACTCTGCGCCCACGCCCGAATCCTTAATGGACCTTTGAAGAAGCTCAATCACATCGCCCATGCCCTTCCCATGCACTCTAAAACCATCAATAAGGCTCAAGCCTTCCGTGGACTTATCGTTCAGATATTTGCCCATCCGAGTGTCCCCAAAAACCACGTCGCACGAAAGCTAATAAGCCTAATGAATCAAAAATCATTAGGCAACCTCAACTCATGTTCACCACCAGCAAAATCACGCAATAGCGCGCGCGATTACCCTGCAATTGCAGAATCGAGAAAGAGTTCCGGACAGAATCCCGATACCGTAAAGAAGGAAAACGCATGGCAAGCAGACAATTTAACTGGTTTGGAATGGTCGGAGGGGCAATGACTATTGTTCTGGTCATTCTCTCTTTGGCGTCTGCAAGTCCATGGTGGCAACTCACTGTGGGTCGAGGCTTCCTGCAAGCCGATGCTTCACCTCTGAATACCAATATCAGCTTTCTGGGTATACTGATCACGATACCGATAATATGAGTTCTCAACTTGACATGTCTGCTGTCTCTGACTGCAAGTGGCATTGCAATGCTCGCTTACTCCTTTATCCCCACGAGTAACTATTCCAAGCATTTGCTAGGCTTTGCCTACAAGACACCTTTGCTCCTCCTGTTAGCGTTCGTCCTCTTCCTGCTAATCGTTGCGTACGCGGCCAGCGCACTGCTTCAAATCAATATTCCACTATACGGGTCAACAACAGCCACGTTACCCACACCAGTTACTAAAAGTGTCTCAGTCACCGTTCCCATAGCAACAGGATTCACGTGGGTCTTCTGGCTTGCGAAAACAAGTGCGATTCTCTGCATTGTGGCCCGAATCTATCACAGGCGAATAGTAGTCCCCAGGAAACAGCTGTAAAAATGCGCTCTTGTGATGGCGGGCCCGCCGGGAATTGAACCCGGGACCCCCGGATTTCCACGCAGACCATACGGCTTAAAAGTCCGGTGCTCTGTCCTGACTGAGCTACGGGCCCTTCTGGCTTTTTTCCTTAGCCCTTAGAAGATCAGGTAAGTAACTTTTTAGCATTTCGATCCTTCTGCTTTCACGATTGCTAAGGTTCTTGAGAAATAGGGGGCACAAGGATAGATGAGAACCTACGCAAATGAGACTAGAACGTTACAACTTCTAAGGTCTAGGAAAACTGGAGAATCTTGTTCGTATAAGCTGATTTGTCGACGGGATCATAGAAAATGCCTAGGTGATCAGTCGCAGATATACCAGCATGTTAACAAAGGTTATCTGCCAATCCAATGGAACTTGTTGACGGTGTGTAGAGCATGATTTCATGGAAACACTCCCTTGGGATATTGAACGAAGAATATGAAATGGCTAGGAAGAAGCATCAGGCTCTAGATGATTTGCTCAGCACGGGCAGAATATCACAATCAACGCACGACATGTTCAACATGGAGATAGCAGAGGCAATGACAGATATTGAGAACCGGCAGAAAGCACTCTTGCAGAAAATGAACGTGAAAATAGCTGAACTTGGGGAACAAGTTAAAACACTTGAAATTCTTCTGACAGACTTTGAGATACAACACATTACAGGAGACATTGATGAAGAAACATACCAGCGTGAGATCAACGTGTTGTCAATGGGGCTCGAAACTTCCAGGTTGGAATTGAACTCTGTTAGAGAAGCGGCGGATCAATTGGCAAACGGCAACATATTCACGAAGCAGGATAACGAACAACAGGCCGCGGAGATCGAAATGAGCCGAGAAAAACTGCGGAAAACCCCATCCGAGCTTGAGGCAAATGAAGCGGACGCGAAAGCGGCAGAGGCAGAGTTGCAGAGTGCAGAAACGGCGAAATCTGCAGAACAGCCGATTGAAGCGAAAGAAAACCAACAGGCTGCATGAAGAAAGGCAGCCACTCTTTCTTTTTCTCATTGCGAAACCGTTGAGTCGCAGCCGTAGTATTTTATAGTCGAATGTGCCTCTAAACCCGAGAGTGGACAAGTTGCCCGAAAGGACAATAATGACTTTCCATGAGAAATACATGCAGTACGACATGGGAGAAGGACATCCCTTCAGAGGAGACAGATTCAGGAATGCCATGAAGTTCTTCGAAGACCACAAATTGCTTCAGCAACCTGAACTTGCCCTCGTCACGCCTCAGCCTGCCTCAAGGGAAGACCTGCTGAGAGTGCATGATGAGAAATATGTAGACCTGATTTACCGGTTGGCAAAAGAAAACAAGCCCTATGATTTTGAAACGCCAGTTTCCCCAAAAATCCTGGAGGCAGCAATGCTTATCATCGGAGGCGCAGTCGAATGTGGAAGAAACGTGGCTGAAGGAAAAGCCAAACGCGGGATTTCTCTGGGAGGCGGACATCACCACGCAGGCAGAAGCTATGGAGGAGGATTCTGCATTTTCAACGACGTCGCAATCTTGATCGAGTATCTGAGAATCAGGCACGGGTTTGAAAGGTTCCTAGTGTTGGACTATGATGTTCACTTTGGAAACGGTACCAGCGACATCTATTACCAAGATCCGAACGTTCTCTACGTTTCCCTGCATCAGGATCCTGGCACGATTTATCCCGGAACTGGCTTCATCGCACAGACAGGTGAAGGAAGCGGAAAAGGATACAACATCAACGTGCCCCTGCCGCCTGGAACAAGCGACGACACGTATCTATACGTCTTGAACGACGTATTTGTGCCCGTAGCCGAAGAGTTCAACCCTCAGATAATAATAGCGAATGGAGGAAGCGACGCGCATTTTGCCGACATGCTCGGAGACTTGAACCTAACAGCCAAGGGCTTTTTTGATGTGGCCCGTTTGATCGGGGAAACGGCTGACAGAGTATGCAAAGGCAAGCTAATTCTCGTGCCGGGAAGCGGATACAACCCCCAAGTCCTACCGTGTTGCTGGTATGCCCTTGCAGCAGGCGCCATGGGCTTGAAACAAATCGACCTGGAAGAGACCGAACAGCCGCCCAAAGAACCAGCACAATGCCGAAAAACAGTTGAGAAAACTGTTGACGAGCTGAAAAGATCATTGAGAAAACACTGGACGGGTTTTGGCGGCTTTGCCATGAGCACCGTCCCCTAGCTTCTGGCAAATCAACATGCCAGCAGATCAAACGTTTTTGGTAAGCTCAATGTTTCCGATTCACTGTTCTCAGAGGATAGCCCAGCTTGGCAAAGAGGTTCGGGTCGACTCTCAGATCTATAGGCAGAATGGCCTTTGGGCCTGCTTGAGGCTTTAATAGTTGATTTTGCCAATATTGAGTTGTTTGACTAAGAATCGGGGAATCCTGCATGGAAGACATGGAGAAGACGCGTGAGCAATTCCCAATAACCAAGAATAAGGTGTTTCTGAATCATGCTGCGCAGTCACCGCTGCCTAAACCATCAGCAGACGCTATCAGCAAGTTTGCTCATGATTTCTCAAACTTTGGTCCTGCCCCGAGCGAATGGGACGATTTTGGCAAACCATCATTTGCAAAGCTGATCGGAGCAAGACCTGGAGAGATAGCCCTCGTCGAAAACACTTCAATGGGCTTGAACATTGCCGCAAACGCTCTTGACTATCCGCATGGCTCAAAGATCGTCACAACTGATCTGGAGTATCCTTCGGCAGTTTATCCTTGGCTGCGAAAGAGACTGGGCGTGAAAGTTCATTACGTGAAAAATGTCGGCGGAAAGATACTGTTGGACGACATGGAGAAAACAATCGATGACAAGACTGTGGCAGTTGCCATAAGCCACGTTGAATATACGAATGGTTTTCGTCACAACCTTCGAGTGCTGAGCGAAATAGCGCACGAGCACGGGGCATACTTGATAGTTGACGCGATTCAATCCGTGGGGGCCATGCACGTCGATGTTAGAAGAGATGACGTTGACTTCTTATCCGCTGCGTGCTACAAATGGCTCCTCAGCCCCTCAGGAGCGGGCTACCTATACGTCAAAGAAGACCTGATCGAAAAGTTCGAACCTCCACTCGTCGGATGGGCAAGCGTTGAACAAAAAATCTTTGACACTGCAGATTTCTGGGACATCTGGAACATGAAACTTTCGAAAACCGCAAGTCGCTATGAAGTTGGCTCTCCGAGCTTCATAAGCTTTGTAGGAGCGAAAGAAGCCATGAAACTGCTCATAGGTTTCGGAGTCGAAAGTGTGACCAAGAGAATCATGAAACTGACGAGCCATCTGATAGACACCATCAAGGATCTAGGGCTCGAACTGCAGACCCCCGAGGAACAACAATATCGCTCGGGAATTGTCAATTTCAAAATACGCAAGCCACAAGAAGTAGCTCAAAGACTCGGCGCTAAGGGAATAGTCGTCTCTGCAAGAGATCATGGGATCAGGGTTTCACCGCACTTCTACAACACGGAAGAGGAAATTGAGACACTCACGAAAGAGATCGATAGGGCGAAAAAAGCGCCTTGAGTAGCATTCGCCAGCCTCGAAACACAGTTCTGAGATAGGTAGTCTAGAGATGAAGATTAAGGAAAACATGCTTAGCATAGAGAAAATCGACGAAAACAACAGGCAATGGGCTGTTGGTCAGCTTAGACGAGACGTGATCAGGCATGTTTTCGCCTTCTACGACTTGCAATACGATTTGAAAAACACGACGATGTATGCCGCTGTTGAGAATGGCATGTTGAGAGGATACATTCTCGTCTATCAAGCGCTAGAGTTTCCAAGCGTTGTCTTAGAAGCTGACCCCGAAGCCTCGAAGAGGCTGATCGAGCATGCTCCCACGGGTAATTTCATCATGCATGCGCCAGCGGATCTTCTTCCCGAAATCGAAGACAAATTTCCAAACGCAAAGCATTATGTCGAGAATTGGATGCGTATCAAGAAAGGCGAAGCCAAACTCTTCAGGTCAGAGAACGTGCGCAAGCTGGACCCTGCGGACGGCTCAAAGCTTGCTGCGCTCCTTTCAAGCCGACTGGATCGCCCTGAAGGGGCTGCGGAAAAATACTCTGATTGGATAAGAAGAATGCAGATGTACGGAGTCTTCGGGGATGGTGAGCTGGTTGCTTATGCTGGTTCCTTCATTCAGACCCCGCAGGTCTGGATGATAGGGGGCGTCTACACGCATCCGCAATATAGAAACAGAGGATATGCAACGCTGGCCACGTCAGCCATTACGGAAGAGGCCTTGGGGAAATCCGATTCAGCAGCTCTTTTCGCGAGGCAAGACAACTATTGGGCCATCAGAGCCTACGAAAAAATTGGATACAGAAAAATAGGCGAGAGAATCTGGATAGATGTAGGCACGGGAATCAAACCCTAGGCTGTGCTACCATTCGCCAATATTTGTCTCAGCAGCCTGATCGCCGACCACGCCGAGAGCGCGCTGGTTTTGGGATTATCCGGATGCGGATCATTGGAAAATTGCAGGAGCATTTCGCCATGTTTCCATTTTACTCTTATCTCGTGCACGTTTCTATGGACTTTTGGATCTGAGATTATTCTCACCTTGACTTTTTCAGGCTGAACCGTTAACGCGAGCGTAGCCGCAACGTTCATTTCGCGTGGAAAGCGCCTGACCGCCTCATGAGCATCTCCTTCATAGACCAATTTCTCTTCTCGATCATCCAAGTCCAAGACTCGCGGGTTCTTCCTGGTGGTCAGGACGACTTCTTCAACCCCAGCCAGGTTTGCACTCGAGATGGCGTCTAAGCCTCCGATGGCTCCTGCGGAAATGTGTATCTTGTTGCTTTTTAGGTTCATGTCTAACAGTGCGCCGACGCTCATTACTATCAAATCCACGTTTCCAGCGACAATCTTGGGGGCATAGTCTTTGGCAGCCTGTTGTGATGCAGATTCCACGATAACAGTGGGTTTGAGTCTGATCATCTCTTCAACGTTCGTCGTGACGGCCGTTGGAACGTGAAGTTTTCTCTCGAGTTTTTCAACCTTAGACGAGTCAATATCGTAGAGGATAAGCCTGTCACAAGGCAGAATTCCTTTCTCAACGGCTTCTGCAATCAAGGTCCCGATTGCGCCGCACCCGATTATCCCTATGCTCTTCAACTTTCACCGCTTCCAAACGGCAGCTCAGAAATCAACGACAAAGTGGATGCTTTCGTAGGATTTGATTTCTTTGCCCTCTCCTTTCTCGGCCAGAATTTCTACGTCTACAATTTTACAGGTGCCAGCGATGTCTTCCTTACATGCGTCAATGATCCTCGCCGTGGCTTTTTCGCCAGCGTAAACTGTGAGCTTCTTGACTTGCGTGTTCAGAGGCAAGTGCTTCTCCGCTTTTTCTCTTCTGACTTCGACTATGATGGCCATTATTAGATCGCCTTGTTTTTCAGCTTCCTCGTCTGCCAGTTTCTTGTTTGTCGTGGGCCAAGAAGATAGATGAACGCTGTTGAAGCCTTTCTCTTGTGCATACAGCGTTTGATAGATCTCCTCAGTAATGTGTGGTGTAAATGGAGCCAGAAGCTGAAGAATCCTGTAAAGGACTGCATACAGCGTGTATTGCGCCGCTCTTCTTTTTTCTTCTCCATAGATTTCTGGCCTGTACAGCCTATCTTTGACTGCCTCTATGTAGCAGTCGCAGAAGACGTGCCATGCAAAGTTGCGAGTTTCTTCTAGTGCCATGTTGAATTGGCACTCTTCGAATGCATTTGTCACTTTCTCAGTGAGCTTTTCGGCCTTGCTTAGAATCCACCTGTCCATGGGTCGCAACGCGTTTTTTGCTTCATCGTCTGGCCTGTAATCCTTCAGCAAGTTGCTTACGAAGCCGGCGGCATTCCACAGCTTGATCAGAAATCGCCAGCCATATTCAACATCGGGCCAGCGGAAAGGTATATCTGATCCAGTCGCTCCACCACCAGCGGCCCATTGTCTAGCAGCGTCAGCGCCATACTTGTCTAAAACCTCAGGAGTAGCCACATAATTCTTAAGCGACTTGCTCATCTTTCTGCCGTCTAAGCCCAACACCATGCCGTTGATCAGGCAACTCTTGTATGGCTTCTCATCGAAGAGTGCCAAATGCCTGACCATGAGGTAGTATGCCCACGTTCGAATGATGTCAACGCCCGAGGGATGAACATCCGCAGGAAAGAGTCTCCGCCAGTCCTTGCGATCTGGCCAACCAGCGTGGACCGAACACGAAATCGACGAGTCCATCCAAGTGTCGAAAACATCCGTTTCCGCTACAAATTCTGTTCCGCCACAATCGGGGCATTTCTGGACACGTGGCTTCTCAAGTTTCGGGTCTATTGGAACCCAGCCTTCTTCGGCCAAGATTATTTCGTTGCAGCTTTTGCAGTACCATACGGGAATGGGCGTTCCGAAGACGCGTTGGCGGCTTATCACCCAGTCCCAGTCAAGCGATCGTGCCCAATCAATCATTCGTGTTCTCATATAATCGGGATACCACACGACCTCCTTTGCAGCGTTCTCAACCTTGTCTGTGAGAATGCGGGTTTTCATAAACCATTGTTTGAGCTGCAGTATTTCTACGCGTGTGTCGCATCTGTCGCATAATCCGATTTCCTGAAGTAATCTCTCGGTCTTCTCTAAAAGCCCTTCCTTCTTCAAGTCTTCGATTATGGCTTTTTTTGCCTCGTCCGTTGTGAGACCTGCGTATTTTCCTCCGTTTTCGTTTATTCTCCCGTTCTCAGTGAGGATGATCCTGACAGGCAGCTTGTGTCTGATGACCGTTTTGACATCGGCCTTGTCTCCATAAGTGCAGATCATTACAACGCCTGTTCCGAAGGTTGGATCGACGTCTCCATCGGAGATCACCTGGACCGTGCTGTTCATCAGTGGCACCGCGATTCTCTTGGTCATATACTTGGTGAATCGGCTGTCCGTCGGGTTTACCGCAACGGCTACGCATGCTGGGATAAGCTCTGGACGTGTAGTCGCGATTGTCAAGGATTCCTTGCTGTTTTCCAACTGAAATCTTATGTGGTGCAGCGTGCCTTCGTACTCTTCGTAGTTCACTTCCGCATCTGCAATCGCTGTTTCGCATCGTGGACACCAGTTCACCGGATGCGTACCCTGATACATGAAGCCCTTCTTATGCAATAGTATGAAGCTGAGTTGGGTTCGCCTCCAGTAATCAGGATCCATAGTGCGATACTCAGTCGTCCAGTCGACGCTGCACCCGAGGCGCACTACACCTTCCTTCATAATTGCAATGTACTTCACTACGAGCTGCTCACATAACCTTCTAAACTTGTCAGGGGGCATCTCCCTCTTTCTGATTTTGTTTTCCCTTTCCGCTTGAACCTCAATCCCCAGACCATGACAGTCCCAGCCTTGTGGAAAATACACGTTGAAACCCCTCATCCGCTCATACCTACCGAGAAAATCAAAGTAAGACCAGTTTAGGACGTTTCCCATGTGAAAATCGCCCGACGGGTAAGGCGGAGGAGTATCAATACTGAAAGCCGGACGCTTCTTATCATTCCAGTCAAAATGGTAAGTGCCCATCTCTTCCCATTTGCCCTGCCACTTCCTTTCAATATCAAAGATGTTGAACTCTTTCGGCAGTCTATCCATATCAGATCAACCGTGTCCAAGCATGGCAATCGAATTGTTTTCTAAGAAAGATAAATATACGCATAGATAACAATTATCCTTTCAAGGCTTAGGGGAGCTGGGAAGTGACCTGGCTGAGAGGACGGTTGAAAACCGTCGACCCTTAGAACCTGACCCAGATAATACTGGCGGAGGGAAAAACATGAACAAAAAAGTATCCGAAACTGCATCTCAGACGAAAGTGGTTGCCTTAACGTCCGTCTTTGCTGCCCTTATTGCGGTAACCACAATGATTGCTATACCGATGCCACCACCGCTTTCTACTATAACCCTGGCCCCGATAATCATTTTCGTAACAGGAATTCTCCTAGGTCCATCAGCAGGGCTGATCTCATCAGCCATTGGTTCGGCTGTTGGCTACTTGGCTGGAACGAGCATTGGGACAATAATGGTATTCCCCGGATACTTGTACTGGTACCTGTTCGGAATAGTCATTGCTCGGGGTCCGATGGGTCTCGGTGTGGGGCTCCTCAGAAAGAAAAACGAGATAATTGCGATGACCGTTGGCGTGATAGTTGAAACCTTGATCTTTTTCACAATTGATGTCTACCTGTTCGGAGTTATCCTCGCCCTTGCGGATTTTGGGACGCTCGTGGACCTTATATTCGTGCCAATAGCGTACACTATTCTCATGGCAGTCAGAAGAATTCTGGACATCACTTATTTATCATAGATGAGCAAGATGCAAGAAGAACCGTGGTACCTACAGGAACAGATAGTCAAGAATTATGAGGCATACTATCAGGGCAAATACAAGCGGGCAGACATACTCGAGAAGAAGCTGCTGAAAAGACTTCTGGAACAGTTTGGCGGCATACAAAAACTGCTCGAAATAGGTTGTGGAACAGGCCATTTCACAAGATGGATGGAATCCCTGGATTTGGAATGCTACGGGCTGGATCTTTCACATCCGATGCTAACAGAAGCAAGAAAACTCTGGCCCACTGCACCGGTGATACAGGGTGAGTCGCGCTACTTGCCTTTCGAATCTGGCGCTTTCGACGTCATTGCTTTCATAGCTTGCTTGGAATACATGCCCAATGTTGCAAAGGTATTTCAGGAGGCTGCGAGGGTCGCTCGGAAAGGAATGGTCATCGAGCTTATGAACAAGTGGAGCCCTAGCACTGTACGAAGAATGGCCCAAGCAGAAATGGGAAAAAACCCGTTTTACAGGAACGTGAGGTTTTACTCCATCCTAGACATAAAGCGGGTATTGAGGGAAACATTTCACGACAGACACACGGTTACCTATTGGAACACCACCGTGTTTCCGAAAGCTATTGGGATCAAGGAGTCTGCTTTTTTCCCGTTTGGCTCCTTCCTCGGATTGGCAGTGAAGTTTCGTGATACATGTGGCTAAACCGAAGATCGGAAAGTTTCAGTTGGATCTCATTGAGAGGATTGTCTACCCTAAGTTGGGAGCCAAAAGACCGGAGGTTGTCGTCGGGCCAGGTCATGGTCGCGATAACGCAATTGTACGCTTAGGATGCGACCACGTTCTCATTGCGACAGCTGATCCGCTGTCAGTAATCCCCTCGTTGGGACTGAAGGATTCAGCTATTCTCTCAGTGCAACTGCTTGCCTCAGACTTGGCTACTTGTGGTTTTCCACCTCAATTCATGATGGTGAATCTCAGTCTTCCACCCCGGATGAGCGACGAAGAGTTCCAAGAATACTGGACGAACGTGCATATTGTATGCAAGAAACTGGGAATTGCCATCATTGGAGGCCACACTGGCAGGTATGTTGGTTCTGACTACACAATCGTAGGAGGCGGCGTAATGATGTCTGTGGTTCCGGAGAAGCATTACGTATCGAGCAGCATGAGTAAACCAGGCGATCTGCTAATCATGACGAAAGGCGTCGCGATAGCGGCAACTGGAATCCTAGCAAGAGTCTTTCCACATACGATAGAGAAGACTTGTGGATCATCTTTTCTGAAAAGAGCTCGATCATATCTTAACCAGTTTAGTGTAGTTGAAGATGCTTTGACGGCGGCGTCCGTCGGCTTAAGAGAGGAGGGGGTCACAGCCATGCATGATGTTACAGAAGGAGGATTGTTCGGAGCTCTCTATGAATTCTCTGAAGCTTCACACATCGGGTTGGAAATAGAGCTTGCCGACGTAATAGTCACCGAGGAAGCGAAACGTGTATGCGACCTTTTCGGCTTATCTCCCTATTCGACACTCAGCGAAGGGACCCTCCTGATCAGTGTGAAGCCCAAGAAAGCCGAAGAAGTCTCACATGCATTACAATTGAAGCGCATAGAAAACAGGGTGATCGGAGAAGTCAAACGCTTTCAAGATGGCAGATGGGTAGGAAAAGACGGAATAAAACACCCGCTGAAAAAACCGGCAACTGACCCGTATTGGGAAGCCTACTGGAAGGCAACCCGCAAAGGATGGAAGTAACCGATTTGAAGAAGCTACGGGGCCTTTACTTGGTTGCTGCTCCTATCTTGCCAGCTGATAAACTGCTGATTGTCGTTGAAAAAGCCTTGAATGGAGGAGTTGACATAGTCCAATTCATTCCTGATGGGCAGAGTTTGGAAACGCTTGAGACAGCCAAGGGTTTATCGAAACTGACGGAGCAGTTCAATGTGCCTTTCCTCATTAACGGCAGGTTGCTTTTAGCGAGAGAAATCAGAGCAGATGGGTTACATTTCGACGGCTACCTCATTGAACCAAGCGAGGCCAGACGAATACTTGGAAGACGCTGCATAGTCGGTTACACGGTAGGAAATGACCTGAAAAAACTAGTGTGGGCCGAAACCGTTGGAGCAAACTACGTTTCATTCTGCTCTATTTTTCCAACGCCTTCAGTGGGTCAATGCGACATCGTCCCAATTGAAACTGTCAAAGCCGCAAAGTCCAAAACCGCGCTGCCAGTGTTCGCTGCTGGAGGTATAAGCTCAAAGAATGCGCATCTCGTTCTTGAAGCTGGAGCAGATGGAATCGCCGTAACCTCAGCCATACTCAAAGCCAAAGATCCCGAACAAGCTGCCAGATCACTCAAGGAAATTGTTCGAGAACATAGGATGCATGCTTCTTGAAAAAAGCTCAGCTACAATGAGATTCTTTCAGGAAAGCAATAGACATTCATGCGGTTTCCTCGCACAAATCCAGTCAACGTCAAGCCAGCCTCCTTAGCGACTGTAATGCCGGAATCTATTGCGGCAGCCAGAGAGGCTATTATCGGCAGGTGCATCGTCGCGGCTTTAAGAACTATGTCTCCAGTCAGTCGTCCGCTCAACGCGAGAAAGCACATGCTAAAATCGACGTGATTTAGGGCTCCTGCTCCGATCACTTTGTCAACTGCGTTGTGGCGACCGACGTCTTCTGCGAGAGCCTTCTCAAATCCTTCTTTGTCGTAAATTGCGGCAACGTGTACGCCTCCGGTTTTTCTGAAGACTTTGGCGTTTGAATTTAGGCGATTGACGCATTCCAAGATTGTTTTCGCCTGAACAGTCAGATCGGATTTGATCTTTGGATGCCTTGCAGAAAACTGGTAGGTTGATGGGCTACCGCATGCTGAACGAATGACCCGAAACGAGAGTTTTGAGAATGTCTGTCTTTTTTCAATGTTGACGTTTGGCTTCAGCTTCACCTTGCAGATTGCTTCGTTGGCTTGTAAGTGGAGCTCTTCGATTTCTTCTGCCGACTTCAGTATGCCTTCGGAAAGCAGATGGCCTATGGTCAGTTCTTTCAGGTTTGAAGGGGTGCAGAAAATGGTTGCGTAATGGTTTCTGTTGATAAAGATGTGCAACGGCTTTTCTTGTGCTACGAAGTCAGTTATTTTCTTGGCCTTGGCAGAGGGAACATCTATCTTTGTGATTTCCATTTCCAGCATGGGTTTTACCTCTTCAGTTCTGACAGGATGAAATCGACGGTTTCTCTGGCTATGCTGATTTTCGTAACCGACTGCAGGCCCTTCCATCCTGGTTGGCTGTTGACGTCGATGACGGATGGTCCTTTTTGGCTTTCAAGGATGTCTATGCCGGCTATTTTGCATTCGACGCACTTGGCCGATTTGATGGCCATGTCCTCGAGCTCTTTCGTAAGCTTCACTGCTTCAGGTCGGCCTCCTTGGCTGTAGTTGGTCTTCCAATTGTCCGCCATGCGCTTCATTGCTGCCACTACGTGATCGCCAATAACAAATGCTCGAATGTCACAGAAACCATGTTGCACAAACTCTTGAAGGTATATCACGCCATGATAATACTTTACGGCCCTGAAGACCGTGGTCGCTACTTCTGGGTCCGTGATTCTTGTCGATCCCATGCCTCTGCTTCCAAACAGCGGCTTTATAACGACGTCTCCGCCGAGTTCATCGAAAGCTTCCAATGCTTCGTTGACGTTCTCAGAGACTGCTGTCCGCGGCACAGGCAACCCATTTTCCTCAAGTATCGTGAGAACGTCATATTTGTCAACGCAATGCTCAATCGCCTCGGGCGGGTTTATCGTGTACAGACCTGAGCGTTGGAGGCGATAGAGAGTGTCCATCCTGAAGACCAGTTCTTCTATCGAACCGCGTCCGACAGGACGAATGATCAACGCATTCAACTCTTCTAATGTGCCGGTCTCGTCCACTTTAAACCGCGGCTTGTATCCAACATGTGCAATTAACCGTGGAAAACTGAAGCATGTGCAAGCGATGTTACACTCGGTAAGGGCTTCTTGGAGCTGGGTTGAGCTCCAAGAGTTCCTGTTTCGAGTCACGATTCCAAACTTCAAAAAAGAGACCTTCCATGCAAGTCTGAACTGTGAGATGCTAGCCCTGATGTGTTCTTAAAGTTTCCGTCAATGCTGTTTCGGACTAGAACCTATGGATGCACTGGATCAACTGCTCAGCATTCTCCGGTTTCTCACGTAAATCCAAATCCAAGTAAGCACCATAAGCATTGAAGTATGGCGGACCTTTCCTTGAAAACAATGTCAGAATCTTGGCGTTATGGTCAATTTTGAACCCTTCTGGGCAGGGTTCGTGGCCTCTTATCAAGATCTTAACGTGGAATCTTTCCAAAACCCTGTCTGTGACGCTTGCACCGAAAAGCCTGCCCGCCCCTCTCGGCGATCCGGATGTTTCTCTAACCACGCTGCTCGGGTCACTCCATAGCATGTCTTCTAAGAGACGTTGCTTCGGGTGCATGTCGTGAGCGTAGGCCAAGTCCTCGATTCTGATGCCCTTCAACGATGGTCCTCCATGAATCATGAGGTACCTTTCTTCAACAAGCACCGCGTTGTACATACACGCAAACATCCTGCGTATTCCAGCATGTGCTTCGGTCCATTCCTTGCCGAACCTCATCTGAAACTGTGCTGGCAAATCATGTGGTTCAGCTATGAGGTCGTCGGGTCCTTCGTGGTTTCCCCGCATGAGGATGATCTGCTTGGGAAAGAGAAGCTTCAGCCTCAATAGCACGTAGAAGATTTCTGTTGAATACGCGCCTCTGTCGCCATAGTCCCCGAGGAAAATCAATACGGAATCGCTGGTCTGGTCAAGCCGCTTTAGAAAGTTGCTTTCTTTGAAAATGTCGATCAGGCTTTCCAAGTCTCCGTGCAGATCGCCAACGATTAGAGCCCTGCCTATTGGATCAAGTTTCACGAGTCTTCCTAGAATGTGGAAGTTGCCGACTCTTCCATTTTCTCCACAGATCAACCTCGTGCCGTCTTCAACCAGTCTGTTGAAGACTTTAGCTTTGACCTCCAAGGATTCCTTGACTATTTGAGTAATGTCCGCCAGCAACTGTTTCGCCTATGTCATTCAAGCTGAATCCTTTTGTATGTGAAGTCGAACACGTTCTTTTCGATTTCAGCTCTGTGATTTCGGATTTTCTCCAAAGTTTCAGCACATGATCTCTCCAGTGTGATTCGTTCGCCTTCTATCACTTTCCTTCTCCTCTCTAATCCGTCAAGCTGTTCTTCAAGTTTCAACAAGGTTCTTCCAGTTTCTATAACTTCGTCAGATGCTGAGAGCTGCCCATGAAGCGTTACTGTTTTCATACTCTTCTCGTGGAGGCCCGCTAGAGAATTCTTGGAGAGTATGTTTTCCATGACTTGTTCTGCTTTTCTTATTTTTTCCGGCTTCAGCGTGAGTTTTCCCTCAGAAATTGCACGGTTCATTTTTTCCAAAATCTGCCTCAGCAGAGGATGATTCGCTGGATCCGTTGCTAATGCCTGGAACGGGTCGTTGATGTACTGACTCAGCTTGTTGATCTCGTCCGGGTTCAGGCCGCTTCCTTCGCCGTGAAGTGCGAGTGATTGGAGTTTAATGAAGGGTTTCTGAAGATGCTGCAGGCTCTGCTTCACTTCGCTGCTCAGGGCGCGTATGTCAGCGTCCATCTGACTCAGCTGATCGAGGCCTCCCTTGCTTTTCACATCAGCTTTTCTCTGTTGTGCCTCAGCAATCTCGCCTTCAACGTGCATCCTCTCGCTTTCAGTCCTGCCCCTCTGCTCCCCGAGGCTTTGAAGTTGTTGCTCCAGACTGCAAAGCTTCTCTACGAGTTGGAACGTTCTTTCCAAGGTCTTGGCTTTAACATACTCTTTGGTCAGGAAATTGTCAAGCTCCTTCAGCGTCTCCTTCGCCCTTTCGAAGACAGCTTGGAATCTTCTTCTATCAAGGATGAAGAACGGTGAAACCATAGGGAACCAGTTCCTCACGTCAACGTCAGTTACGGAAAAAGCCTTCTGAGTCTCTTGAACGAACTTCTGAAAACTGTCGTAGGCTACATTTTCTGGGACGTTTATCTGTCGCATTCGGTCCGCGAAGATACGAGCGAGTTTGTTCAGCGCCCTGGCCCGCTTGTAGGTCTTCATATTTCTTTTCTCGATCTCTTTTTGGCTGTTGTCCAGAAGCATCTTCGAATTGCTCCGAAGACTTTCGACTGCTTTGCGCATTTCATCAAGAAGCTTCTCAGCCTTTGAGTGAATGGGAACAAGAAGTGGACCGGTTTCACGTTCAAGCCAGTCTTTGATATCCTTCGAAGAGGACTTCACGACTTCTGACAAGCCTTTTCCCAGTACAAAATGCGCACAGGATATATTTATTTCTCAAGCCTAAAACCTTGCGCTCAAGCTAAAAGGTTCTGTCAAGTCTCCGTCTGTTCGTTTTCGCTCTAAAGATTCGTCTGTTAGCTTTTTGTAGAGTACATTTGGCGATGAACCATTGCTTATCTCGTCTAATAGATTCTCCGTTTTTGAGAGTATCGCACTTAGTTTTCCATCGTGAAAAGGGATGTTATATTTTTGGCAAAAGTTTTGAACATTGAGCAGTGCTTGCTCCAATATATTTAAGAGTCCAACGTTAAGTTGGTGTGCTCTTAGTAATTCACTGTAGGTATCGATGACTTCCTTCATTGCTTCCTTGCCCATTACTGATTATTCCTCAGAGTTTTTTCAGTCTGGTCTAATGCTTGCTTGAACTTCTTGAGGGTTGGACTGTACCTTCTAAACTCATTATTTAGTTTAGTCAATTCTGTTTCGATTTTGCTGATTTTTTCTGTGTTCGCCTCAGCTGATGGCTTTAATGTTGGCTGTTTTAATTGTGATAGTTCAGAAGCGATAGAAATCATGGATAATTTTGTCCAGAGTGAAAATCTCTCACCAAACAGTCTACAACTGGATACACAAGTACACCAATCTAATGAAGAAATATGTTGAAACTATTGAGCCAAAAGTAGGCGATACTTGGAGAGCTGATGAAATCTTCCTGAAAGTCAGAGGCAACATGAAATATCTCTTCTCTCTCATGGACGATGAAACGCGATTTATGATCTCTCAGGAAGTGGCTGAATCCAAAGACAAGCATGATGCGAGAACGCTTTTTTCCAGAGGCAAATATCTCATGGGAAAACAACCGAAAACACTCATTACTGACGGCTTGCCCACTTACTCTGCCGCTTGTGATAGAGCGTTTTCAGGAGCAATTCATGTGAGGCACATTGCTTTGAAAGGCGATAGGAACAATAACAAGATGGAACGATTGAACGGCGAAATCAGAGACAGAGAAAAAGTGATGAGAGGACTAAAGAAGAAAAACACACCGATACTTACAGGTTATCAAATTTTCCACAACTATGTCAGACCCCATGAAAGCTTAGATGGAAAGACTCCAGCGGAAGCATGTGGCATAAAAGTCGAAGGACAAGACAAGTGGAAAACTCTGATAGAGAACGCAAGCAAAAACAAACCGTAAAGTTTCTCTTTTCCTTTCGTCCTCACAATACAGCATGCTTCCTAATAGCATTGAAAGACTCAAATATCTGGAATGCAAATAGGCATTTCAGTGGGAAACATTATGAGTAGCAGACCTTCCAACAAAGGTAAGCCCTTCGATTTTGGTAAGAACGGATATGGATATGTTGAAAAAGAGTCTAAAGCAGACTTCGAAACGTGGTCGCCTACGGTTCAAATATTGCACTTCAAAGACCCAGAAAATAATGGAGATAGACAACTTAGGTTTGGCTATTGCGATGATGGTGGACAAAGAGCAAGACCGCTCTACCTAGACAGGGAACAACTTGAGGAATTGGGAAAAGCGATAGCTTCTGGCGACCCTGAAATCTTGGACTGGATGCGTGCATTCTTCAAAGGTTGTTTTGGAAAAGCGCTGTAGAACCCATCACCCGATAATTAACGCATTTTTCTGAAGCAGAGAAATCGTCACCCGAAAATTAACGGCGAAAACCATCGCCTATGAAGTTACCAGAACCATTGTATGCCTCCAACTCATCCTCAATTCCTGACAACTCAACGTATTAGAGGTGCTAGTAGTTTGCTCGGAATGGATTTCTTAAGTTTATTCAAGAAATGGACATTTGAAAGAGATTTCCTGATTCTGGATAGTGGATAAGTTTCAATGAGAGTTTACATCGACTCATATCAGACGAGAGTTAACAGCTAGAACCGTCAGACGCTAAGTTAACAGAACCTCTCAGCCTTTTCCTTGTTTGCCCAACAATATCCCTGATCAAAAACACGCCAACAACACCGAACATGAGGCAAACGATATTACCATAAGTTAAAACAGGTACACCAGAAACGTTGAGGACTACCCAATTAGCTATGGCCAAATTGAAGTAGGCTACGACCAATATCAAATCAGCAACAATACGAAACCAAAAGAACCATCCAGCTCTTAGGTTCGGTTGAAAGCGAAACAAGATCTTGAGATTTGGCCTAAACTGCGCTTTGCGTTGCCAATCTGTGATTGCAATGAATGAAAAGACCAATGTGTCCAAAAGATAAAGCGCATACTTCCAGAGGTCAGGAATAGCAGGTATCACGCTTATGGCAAGAAAGATAGCACTCCAAATAATGAACAAATTAGTAATTTCGCCTCGACCCTTATCCTGACTCATCTTCTTCCAACGTCTTACCACTAATAACGACGTAAAATATAAAATCTCTAATATAGTTATAAAAATAGACAACCTAAGATATAACCTCCATGCCTCGATTTTTGACAGAGACGCTCGTGCCTCGAAGACTTGAAAGAACCAGCTTAAGGGTTCTGTGAAGTTGTCGTCGGATGGTTTTTGTTGTGAAAATTCGTCGGATGGATTCTTGTAGGATGGAGATGTTACAACCAAATCGGCTTTTGCGAGTGGTCATTTCAGTGGATGTTTGAGTGGATAAGTAAGTACAACGGTTACTACTTACTAGTAACAACTTTTGTCAGAAATAATTAGTTATTTTATATAACAAGTTATTTCACCATGTCTACGAATAACGTATAATCTACGTATAACGCCTTTCCCGTGCATTTTTAGCACTAAAAGTGCATTAACATTACCGTAATGTTACTTCACGGATTTTATTTTATTTTTCTATTTCTCCCAAGATATGCCTACAGGTATATCATGTCTTTCGAGCCTAACGGAATCTAACACTTTTTGTTATTGAACAGCATAAAAGCTTATTAATCTAGCTGTTAATTGTAATGTGTACAATAAGCAAAACAAAGAGTGTGTTTGTCAATGGTGGATTGGAAAAACCTCAAAAAGGAATACATTTCCTCAAATGAAGTGCCTACTGGAAGAGACAGAGAATCACCATGGAACGATATTTTCGCGGATATACCGAAAGGTCAAGCCTTAGTACTGCATGAACCTGAGGTTAGTGCGGGTACAATTAGGGCAGCATTACAACGGAAACAGAAGAATGGAAAATTCAAAAACCTGAAAGTAACAACAAAAGGAGTACATGGAACTGCAATAGTCTACGTTACTAACACGGAAAAAGCTCCGACATACAAAATAATTTCAAAACCATCATAGTAACTGGGAATGGGCAGGGCGAAGTCCCAAAGATGACCGTGTGATGTATCCTCTGGAAGTCACATAGTCAAGCTTTTCTTTGCCCTTGCCCACCAAGTTATATTTTGAACTATTTTCAGTAATAATGACAAATCGGTACCTAATATACTTTTGCCTTCCTTCTAGACACCCCAAGCATTTTATCAACGTGCTTTCTTTATTCTCAAGGTTTTGCCGTCAACTGAGGGGATTAATAGGTCTCCTTTTGCCCACTGTAGTTGGTCGATGATTTCTGTTGGTAAAACAATGACATATTTAGCATATTCTTTGCTGTTTTTCTTGCGTGATGATTGTTTTTGTAGTTTCGTTTTAGGCACCTAACTATCATATTGCGTTTGGTAGTATTTAACTTTTAGGTACCGACAGCTTTAGGTACCGAAAAGTATTTATAATTAGGTACCTACTACACTATTAGGTACCCAATATGATACCACAAGAAAACACCGATTTTCGTCAAGAAAGAGGCTTACGGATTGCCCAGATGGGCAACCAAATCAGAAGAATTGACGGGCAAACTTATTATGTACGATCACAATCTGGTAACGGCGAATATCAAGTCTCAAACACCACAGATGGGTGGACTTGCGAATGCCCAGATCACAGATTCCGAGGAATAAAATGCAAACACATCATCTCAATAGAGATTTCTCTGTCACTAAGAGCGGAAGTCGCTGTCAGAAGAATAGAACCCATTGACAATCTGACAGAATGCATCTTTTGCGGTTCAACAAACATCGTGAAAGACGGTGTGAGAAAAAACAAGTCTGGCACCATTCAGAAGTTCTATTGCAGAGATTGCACTCACTACTTCACCTTTAACATCGGTTTTGAGAGAATGAAGCATAATCCTCAAGCTATCACTTCTGCTATGCAGTTGTACTTTAGTGGAGAATCCCTAAGAAACACGATGAAGTCGCTTAAGCTCTTAGGCGTGGAAGTCTCGTACAGAACAATCCTCAATTGGATACGCAAATACGTTAACCTCATGAAAAACTACGTCGAAACAATCACACCAAACGTAAGCGACACATGGAGAGCCGATGAGCTTTATGTGAAGATCAAGGGTGACATGAAATATCTATTCGCACTGATGGATGATGAAACAAGGTTCTGGATTGCTCAAGAAGTCGGTGAGTCTAAGGATAAGCATGATGCGAGAACGCTTTTTTCCAGAGGCAAATATCTCATGGGAAAACAGCCGAAAACACTCATTACCGACGGCTTGCCCACTTACTCTGCCGCTTGCGACAGAGCATTTTCAGAAGCAATCCATGTAAGGCACATTGCTTTGAAAGGCGACAGAAACAATAACAAAATGGAAAGGATGAACGGCGAAATCCGAGACAGAGAAAAAACAATGAGAGGACTCAAAACAAAAGACACACCGATTCTTACAGGCTATCAGATTTTCCATAACTACATTAGACCGCATGAAGGACTCGAAGGAAAGACACCTAGCGAGGCTTGCGGAATCAAGATTGAGGGCAAGAATGAGTGGCTAACACTCATACAAAACGCAAGCAAAACAAAGAATAATGGCAAAACTTAATTTGACTAAAACTCCTTTACATGGTAAAGGGGTATAAAAATTGAATAGCATAGTACTTCTTTGTGGTGGAAATGATTCTGGAAAAACAACCACTTGTAGAAAATTTTTTGATGGTTGTATAGCAAATAGACGCGAAAACATGGAATTTTATGTGAAACAATTACGCGGAAAACTAATTTACGGTGTAGGCGCTGATTCGCCTCAAGAAAACTCGCAGCTAAGAACAAAAGAATTTTGTGATGTGGACGACGTAAAAAGAGACATAGATAAAAGAATACGAATTTGTGACGCAGAATCAAGAGAGCAAAGTTACATTCTAATCATGCCCTATGGAATGTACGAAGATGATAGCCGAACAAGATTAAATGAAAACTGTTTCTTGGAACCCAAAAGGTGGCTTGAAGAGGTTAGAATGTTCAGAGTACTTCCTATTTATTTGAGAAAAACAAACGCTACACACTGGGCACAAAAAGATGAACTGGCAAGACGTATATGCAATAGGGAAATTGAAACAAATAAAGAGAATTATGATAAATCAAGAGAAGTGGAAGAAATCATAATTGAGCTGCTATTTTGAGCATAGCGTGTTATCACCCGACTGTTAACAGGGAGAACCATCGCCCGTGAAGTTACCAGAACCAGCTTAAGGCTTGGACGCTTTTCTGAGTAGAAACTTATATATGAGTAAACAATCAACGCATCCACAAGTGGCAATAAATGGGAGCATCAAGAAGCCCTCGAACGATAGCTTTCGTTGCCCTCATGGGCGCTCTTGGAAATGTCATGTTCGTCGTTTCCCAGACAATCTTCAAGACGGGTTCAATAGCTCTTGACCTTTCTCATATCGGAACCTTTATTGCAGCAATTTATGGAGGCCCATTGGTTGGGCTCATGACGGGTTTCATAGTGGGAATAGGACCAGGGATGTACTTTGGGTATCTGGGAGGAAGCCTGGGCTTGCTTGGATTGATAGGTTTGCCTGTTGGAAAAGCATTGACCGGTGTGACTGTCGGCTATTTGGCGCGAATCTTCAGGACAGATAGCACAAAGCACCCTTCCTGGAAGGTGCCCGCCATAACATTGGTAGGATACCTGCCAGAAGCCATTTTCACAGTGGTATTCTTTGAGACTTTTGTCGTTATTTGGACTCCGACCGTAGCTGCCCCTCTCATGCAATATTATGGTTCCATGGAGGCATTTGTTATTCCACTGCTGGCTAAAGCATGGATTGAAATAGGCATTTTGACTGCTTTCATGGGAGCTCTCGTCGGAAACAATGGTTTCAACGAATTTGTGAACAGAGTCTTCGCGAAACCTTACATGTTCTTGAAGGTTGAGTCTAAGCAGCCTGAGTAGAATTCCATGGACATCAAACGCGGGCTAGGTGGAAAGCGGTTAGTCAAAAGATGATGAAGACTGAAATCTCAACTGGCTTTGAAGCCTAGCGATTTTGCTAGTGCTTCAGGATTTATTTCTCCACTTTTGAACGTGTTGCCAGTTTTCGCATTGTTTATCGTTATCGTGGCTGGGGCGAAAAGGTTTGGGTCGATCTTGTAGAAATCGTATTTTGCTTCTTTGAAAATCTCTATGAAGGGTCGCCCATACTGTTTAGATGCTTTGGACGGGGCTTTTTCAAGGATTTCCTTCAGTTTTTCATCATCATCGTACTTGACCACGTAGTATGCAGTTCCGCCATAGAGAATCGCATCGTTTGTCCTCGCCATCGCGTTTGCAAACTTTGGATCAATTGGTGGGATCGGGGCGCATCCCCAAGCATGCACGATTACATTCGGATCCAGTCCAACTTTTCTGAGTTTGTGGATTCCTGTTTCAACTATTCTGCCTGAAACTTGTGTGGCGCCGGCTACGCTGGCGGTTGGGGTCATGATCACAGTGAAGTTCTTTGGGTCAATTTTGCATTCTGTCGTGATTCTTTCTATCAGTTTCGTCGACGGAGGCTTGTCAGTTTCCAGAATCAGCACAGCCTGGTCAAAATCATCTGTGTACCCGATTTCCTCGTAGATCTCCTTCGGCTTTAGCGCCAGTGCTCTTGCGGGTCCTGAGCCTATTGCAAAATAGCCTTCCTCATTTATTTGCCAGCCTGCATACTGTGAACCCAGAGTCGCGATGACAGGATGGTCTGTCGAGACGAATATTGAAGGGAGCTCCAAGTCTCCGTATTTTTCGCAGGTTATTCTTGCTTCTCCACATCCGCCCATGCAGATTTCGGTTATGAGTCTTCCCGCTTCAAATCCGCCCTTGGCCTCTGCCCCTGCGTCGATGATAGTTGTTCCAGAATCCATTCTTCTGATCTTCACGCCATAATATTCAGGGTTTGCAAGCAGTTTTTCCAGAAGGTTTGATGCCATACGGTTTATGCTCAGACTCTTTTCCACTACGTCATCTCCTTCATAGGAACTTTTCGTGATTGCTTATATGTGGATTCTTCTGTTTTGATACGTATAGTTTGCCGTTTCCCTCTTCTGCGAGGTCTCCGAGAAAAACGTATAGTGGTCCTTCGACTGTCTCGCCTTCTTCTATCTTGACCTTGGCTTTGATGCTGTCTATCGTGAACGTGGGCAGCATTGACTCTAGTGAGCCGCCAATGGCTATTTTGCCGTCAACCATGCAGGCGCCTGCCCTTGCCTGACAGTCTTTTTGAACGTAGATTGTTCCGTTTCGCATGCGAAAGCCAAGGAATTGTCCCGCGTTTCCGTAGATCTTCAGCGTGCCTTTTTTCATGTGGGCTCCTGCTTCGTTTCCAACGTTTCCGTAGATGACTATTCGTCCTCCGCATATGCCCTTGGTGGTTCCGCGATATGGGGCGCCTAAGTAGTCGCCAGCATTGCCGTGGATCTCGATCTCGCCGGCTTTCATCATTGAGCCGGCCCATCCTTCAACGTTGCCGTTCACGGTTATCTTGCCGCCTTTCATTTCTTCGCCTAGATGCATGCCAGCGTTTCCGTTGATAACGATTTCGCCGCTTGTCATGAATGCTCCTACTCTGCGGACCTTGCTCACGTCACCGTTAATCGTGATGGAAACTTGGTCAGCCTTGGTTTCTTCAACCTTGAAGAGGTTTTTGAGCATTTTCTGTTTGTTTCCTTCCCAGATCTTTAGGGCTTCTATTTCTTTGAGTTTCTTGTCGTGGAAGACGTTTGGGTTTATGCATTCTGCGGTTATCGGAAGCTTGAACTCTCTCTGCTGGTAGAGGTTTATCATTTAGACGTCAGCCTTCACCGTTCTCGGATGTGAGACGTCAAGATAGTGTTCTGTCACTGGGTAATTCTCGTATTCGACGGTCCAATATTCTCTGAATTTCTTTTTCATGTCGTCAGTTATCTGTGCGGGTTCAGAGGTTTGCAAGTCAAGCCACATTGTGGCTCCTTTCACTTGCTTGACTATCTCATCGTTCTTCACTGCGATTTCGCCGCCTTTGATGGTGTAGGCAGCATGTTTGAATGCTCTTCGGGTAGTCTTGTATTTTTTCGCAGGGTCTATCGTCTCTGGGTTCACGTTGTATATGGCTATGTCTGCGTCTGCGCCGACGCCCAGATGCCCTTTGTTTTCAAGCCCGAGAGCCTTTGCTTGGCCTGCCCTAGTTACTATCGCGATTTCGTTGAATCCGAGTTCGCGATCTATTGAGGGGAGTAGGCTTTTGCTTCTTGCTCGTGGGTTGATTCTCTTCATCGTTGCTTCTCTGGATTTTCTGCTCATCAGCCAGGCGATGATTCGGGGATAGTATGTGAACGGACCAGCGTTCGGGTGGTCCGTGGTCAAGAAGATTTTCCATGGGTCTTTGATGAGTAGCGCCAGTTCCAGTCCTATTGACCATTGGGTCGCGTGGACGAAACTTTTGCGTCGGTAGTGGAAGGGCACGATACCAGCGCTTGTTTCAGTCTCTACGTCGTGGTTGACCCATTTGTTTCCAGTTAGCTCTTGGAGTCCGAATTGGAATGGGCCATCAGCCGTCATGGTCGTCGTGTCCTCGAATATCACTTGACCCATATCCATAGTTACATGAGAGTGACAATTGACGTAGCTTGCGATTTCTTCTGCTCCCGATTCTAGGGTTCGCCAATCGTCGCCCTTGAAGCAGCTGAACTGACAGTGTGTTATGTGAATTGCCGGCCTATTCTCAGGAGCCAAGTCTTCAACGCACCTCATGGTTTCCAGGGCTGTGGCGTAATTTCCTGCTTGTCCAAGATTGTTCGTGTGAACGTGAATCGTGTGCGGCAGGTTCAGCAGTCTGTTCACCTTGCATAGTCCGCGGACGATTTCGCGTGGAGTCACGCAGAAGTATGGAACCTGATCATCCAGACTGTGAACGTTCTGGCCGAAGCCCCATGCTTCGAGGCCTCCCGGGTTGACTATTTTTATGGCGTAGCCTCTCGTCGTGGTCATCATCCAGGCAACGTGTCTTGCAAGCTCTTCGATTTTTCCTTGCCCCAAATATTCGAGTACAAACCACCAATCTCCGAGAAGCGGATACGTGGCCTTGTCAAGCATCGGAGTGTCGTTGAGTTCCTCATGTGTGTGCTTGGCTTCCAGAGGAGGCATGGAGGGGTTCATGATTGTCGTGTAGCCCATTCGTGCGTATCTGTAGCCCGTGGTGAAAGTTGAGGGGATTGAGGTTCCGACGCCAGACCTTGTTTTTGAAGTTTTAGATTCTACATCTTTGTAGTGGTCTTCAGGTCTGAGAAGTCTTCCAGTGTTCACTTCTGAACCTGCGACGTGAGTGTGGATGTCGACGCCGCCAGGCATGACAATCATTCCTGAGGCGTCTATTTTTCGTGCCCTGCGTTCATTGACTTTTTCGACGATCTTGCCGTCCCTGACTGCGATGTCTTTTCTCTCGCCGTTGACACCGTTTGCGGGGTCGTAGACGAAACCGTTCTGCACCAAGAGCTCCAATTATGCTGCCTCCGCCTTGCTGTCGGCCCTGATCTTCCTGACTTCTGAAAGGATTTTCCTCAGTATTTCTTCGTCTGTCAGCACTCCTTTTGGAGGCGCCACGACTTTCTTGAGTGGCAGGGGCACGTGATCCATGCGGTATGCCGTTCCCTCTGCTTCTATTCCGACGAATGCCGCTGGAAAAACAACGTCGGCCATCTGGGAAGTTGCGTTCATGTGCGGATCTATGACTATCAGCGGCTTCTTGACCATGTGTTCAGCGGCCTTCTTGGGGAAATTCGAAACTGGGTCCGAGGCGACAACCAAGGCCGCGTCTGATTCTTCGCGAAGGAGAACGTCAATGGCTGTCGTTTCGCCGGGATTGTATCGCGGGTAAGATAATGAAAAGTCGACAGCATAGGGAAAGCCTGTTTGCCAAGTGAAAACCGTGTCTGCGCCCGTTACGTTGAAGTGTCCCCTCATCGGTATTATCATGAACTTTGTGCGCATGTTTAAGTCACGAGTCAGTGAAAGTGCTGCGTCAACGTTTCTTGATTTTCCAGTGCTCATCGTGAGTCCGAGGCCGAAGAAGATCACCCCGAAACTGCAGCTGATCATGACTTCGGCGATTTCTTCCAAGTAGTCCACTGGCACTCCTGCAACCTGGTCAACGTCAATTTCCCCGTCTCTGATCAGAACCCTGAATGCCTGAAAAAGCTCATAATCCTTGTTGGGTTCAACTTGGACAAAGTAGTCAGCTATTTCAGCCGACCTCGTTCTCCTGACGTCGACCACTACCAGTTTTCTTCCCTGCTTCAACAGGGCAGGAAATGGATCCTTCCTAGCGGGTGAAGCAACAGGCGGCGCCGCCTTGGGGAGCACTTTCCTTATTGCACTCTCAATTTTCTTCCTGACCGTCGATGCTTTGACCTTGGTCAGGTATCCCTTCCACTCGTTCTTTTCGAACCTTCCGTCCGAGAAGCTCGTATACCTCTCGATGTGCCTAGGGTGAGCCGCCCAAGGGTTGCTGCCCCAGTAGATCACCAAGTCGGCTCTGTGCCTGACTTGCCCAAGCGTGCACGTTGGAATCCCCACATCTTGGATGCTTAACGCAGACGGTCCATGGCAAACTGTTGAAGTGTTATCGATTACTCCGCCAACTTCCTCAGCTAATTCGAGGCCAACGCGCATGGCTTCACAACTCGTTGAGCTCCAGCCATACAATAGTGGATAATCCGCTTCGGCCAAGATCTGCGCGGCCCTCGTCACAGCTTCTTTAGTTGAAGCTTCGACGAGTTGGCCGTTTTTTCGGATAAGCGGTTTCATTAGCCTGTGACCGCTGTAGCCTAGGAATTTTGACTCGCTCATGGCGCAGCTGTTCTTGACCTTTACGATCTTCCCATCATGAACAGTTGCTTCTATGTCATCGCACAGGCATCCGCAGACTGGGCAAGTTACTGCCTTAACAACGGGCATATGGTCACTTCCCAAACTGCTCCTTCAAAAGTTCTGGCAGGCTCAGCAGAGGCTTCTCTTCCGCGGACTGGATCTCTGCAGGGATGCCCTTCAAGGAGGGCATCCCGATGCTGTGCGTCTCAGGGTTCATGACCGCATTTGCCCATGGCCCGTACGGCATGAAGATCATTCCCGGATGCGGAGCCCGAGGCGACTTAACGGCCTTAACGACCACTGAGCCATAGATTGTGGAGACCAAGACGTTGCCTTTCTCTTTTATCCCAAGCTTCTTTATGTCGCCAGGGTCAACGTGACAGATCGAAACATTGTCTCTGTATACTTCAGAGGCTTTTCCACGCTCCTTTCCAACACCTTGGTCTATCGTCCGCCCAGTTACTAACGTCACCTGAAGTTTTGGCTTCTCGCCCATCCGCTTGCCCCGGCCCTCGTAATCTAACAGAAACTGCCACCTTTAAACCTTAACAGGAAATCTCAACACTATGTCACATTGATTCGACAATGATGGATTCTTGATGGGAGTCAGGGTCTGTATCCGCCCAATGTGCTTATAGCTAGGGCAGTAGCCACGATGTCAGCAGTCGTGCCGGGATTCAAGAGATTGCTCGATCCGCGGAGTTTAGCATCAAACTCTGCTAGGCTTCGCTTTCCCTCAGCAGTCTCAAGCCCACCTACGCTGAGAATCTGAGCTGCCTCAGCTGAAACTTCCTTGGCCTTTTCGATGCCCGTCTTTCGGGCTATGAAGGTGTCTGGGCATTTGGCCAGAACTTCCAAGAAAGTGTGAAGTATGGCTTGGCTCAAGTCATCCTCTTCGGCGATCTGTTTGGTGAAGAACGGGTAGGCGAGATCGAAAGTTACTGGATAATTGTGAACCCATTCGGAGCAAATCGTGTCATATTTCTCGGCTATTTGAAAAACCTGGAACAGCGTGATCTTCTCCTCAAGAATCCTTCTCGTGGATGCTGGATCATTGACGTCGAGTCTTGGAGTCTTGCCGAGGCCACTGGGATTAGCGATCCCTATTGCCTCGTAGACGTTGACTGCGTCTTCAGGTGTAGTTGATTCAATTACGTTTTTTGCGTTTGTTCTCAGTTCTGAGACTTTGAAGATGTCCATCTTGGCTTCTCTCATTCCTTCAGCGACTGCTATGGGAATCAGCATGATCACCGTGCCAAGGAGGGTGTTTCCACCATGTTGCCAAGCATTGATGTCCGCCACACAATTTTTGACGAGTTTCCCAACTCCAACATCGGCTACCGGGGTTTGCCCTTCTGCCGCAGCGATTCCACGCTTGCCTGCAATTTCAAATGAAGGCCCAGCTGCCACGGCTGACGCGAGAAAATGCTCATATCGTGTGCTTTCAAAATTGGTTACCACGCTGACATTTCCAGGCTTGTGAGCTGCAGCTTCCAGAAGGATGGCTAATTCCAGACATTGGGAGACGTTGCGAGCATCTTTTTCCCGATGCAATGGCATGGTAGATCGGTCTGTATGTTCCTTGGAAAGTCTTATTAATGTTGTGTAGAAAACTACACAGCGATGAACGATGCAGCATCTCAATGGTGACCACTGATGGGTATCAAGCATACCCGCGCATTAGGCAGTTCGATATTCTTGGCATTGGCAACCGTGTGGGTTGCCGTAGTACTGACAGGCGCTCTGGTTCCGATCTATCCTGTTCTGGGATCGAACGCCAATATCACCCTTTCTAGCATCCTGACAAACGGTTTGACAGCATCTTTACTTGGGCCCATATGGGGTACACTTTCTGGCTTTGCATATGGATTGCTCACCCCATACGTGAATCCCAGCGCAGTAGGCCCGCTTTTGAATCTCGCCTTTCTAACCACAACCATTTCGGCTTTGACAAGCGCTCTAGTTCTGTTTAATAGATGGAAGGAAGCCTTGGCGATATTCTCCGTGGATATAGCAATATGGTTCCTTCATCCTTTCGCCTGGTATCAAGCGATGCCCATCATAACGTGGGAGTATTGGCTTGCTATGATCTTTATCGTAGTGAGCCCAGTGAGAAAATGGATGATCAATGCCATAACTACGCGGAACCCCTCCACTCTACCATATGCCTTGTGGTGTTTGGCTTGGATTTCACGAATGGGAGAAGTTGTCACGGGCAACAATATCTATATATGGGTTCTCGGTTGGGGAAAGCCTGAACTTTACGTGTATTGGGTTCCTGTGACCGGCTATTATGCCCTTGCAGATTCTTTGAGTTGCGTTGCAGCAGCAATTTTGGGGACAGGGGTGTTGCTAGCTTTGAAAAGATCTAACATAAGAGTTATTGCACTGGATTCTCTAGCTTCAAAGAAATGAAATCAACGAATTCTTGTCAAGGCGAGAGAACGGGAAATGAAAGCAAGAGAGGGAGACTTGATAGAGACAGATAAAATGATACTTGATGTCAAAGGCTTGGTTCATCCCCCGAATCGGACAATCGCTTTCATCCGCTATTTTCCAGACGAGAAAGGTGAGCGGAAGAGAAATGGAACAAATTATCGTAAGGTTTATTCTCTTTCAAAAAGGTATTCGGTTTTAGAGAAGAGTTTTTCGCAATATCTTGTTTATGACCCAGTGTTCGACGAGACATTGTGTGAGGTTCCGAATAGTGACGTCAAATGGCATCACAAACCTGTCAAGAAACTTCAAGAAATGCGCAGTTCCAAGGACTTGGACGCACTAGAAAGCAAAGCACTGCGATTGGCAGAGGTTCTTAAGGCAGAAGCGAGCGTCTCATGGAATACAATAGGCGTTTCCGGCTCGATTCTCGTGGAGCTCCAGGGCAAGCATTCTGATGTTGACCCCATCGTGTACGGTTCTGAAAACTGCCGAAAGGTCTACTCCGCTTTGAAGGAAGTTTTGAGCAAGACTGATGGGTTGTTCAAGTGTTACGATCAGAACGACTTGAAAAGCTTGTTCGATTTTCGTTCGAAGGATAGTTCGGCCGATTTTGAGAGTTTTGTTCGAACTGAATCGAGAAAGGTTATGCAGGGCAAGTTTCTGGGAACAGACTATTTTGTCCGCTTTGTGAAAGATTGGCAAGAAATTGATGAGGCATACGGCGATATTCATTATAAGAATGTTGGTGTTGCTGAAGTCAAGGCAACTATTGCAGATGATTCTGAGGCGATTTTCACGCCCTGCGTCTACAAGGTGAGCGGTGTGCAGGTTCTTGGTGGGCCGCAGGTTGAGCATATTGAAGAGATCGCGTCTTTTCGCGGTAGATTCTGTGAACAAGCTCGAGTGGGCGAGGCAGTTATTGCGCAGGGTAAGCTTGAGCACGTTACTGATAACAGACGCGGTCGCGTACACTACAGGCTCTTGCTGGGGAACAAGCCTTCGGATTCTATGATTCTGGCATAAGCTAGATTTGAGGGCTTACCTTCAACACTTGCTCATAGTATCTTGGGCAGTAGGTTAGGCTGATCTGGATGAAGCTTCCGTTCTGAACCGTCACTTCCTCTAGGTTTCCTTCAACGTAGACCCTTTCGTCCTTGAAGGCTTGGATTCTGAACTCTTCCATATGAGAAACTATGCGTGCTGCCTCACTTGCACACTTTTCCCCTTCCAGAATCTTCAGGGGCTTGATGCTGTAAATGGAAGGCATGAATGGAGCATCGTCATCTTTCGTTACCTGGGCAGACATTTTCACCCAGCCCTTTTGGGCTATTCTGGTCCCTGAATCATACTCGTTAATAATTTCGTTCCAGTTTTTGACTGGTTCAAACTCGGTTTTTATTATCCTGCCCTTCTTCTCGCCCTTGAATAAGGAGTAGATGAGTTTCCTTCGTTGGTGCCAGATAAACTCTTGCGGCGCGAAATTTCTGAAGTGCCACTGCTTTCCCCTGATTGGCTCGTCAGTTTCAAACTCGTTCCCTAGCAAGGATGCCTTGTCAGAGTATAGCTCCTGAAGGGTTTCGCGCAGTTTGGCCACGTTTTTTCTCCCGTATACTGTGAAGTCTAAGTCTGAAAGAAGAGGGTGATGGAAGCCGTGGAGTATTGAGCCGAAAACTCCGAAATCGTTCACCGTCAACCCCGACTGCTGCGTTAGAAACCCTAAGGCATTCTTCAAGGCGCCCACGAGCTCATCTTGTGGCTCACTGTTAAACACCTTTTCAAGCTTGCTTTCGGGCTTTCGTGCTTCCATGATGTCTTCGTGGTTGACGCCGATGGTTTTCTTGCCCAGCATTTCATGCAAGATGAGGTATTTTGGGAATTTGTCTTGGAGGAATTTCCATCCTTCGTCCTCGTAGAATTTGTAGAAAACATGCTGGTTCTTCGTCCTGGGAGCCTTTGGGTTTTCTGATTTGAATTGTTCTTCAGGCGCGTATTCAGCGTCGCAAAAGTAGGCGTTTGATGGGTGTAAGTAACCTAGAATTCGGAAGATCAAATCTTCCTTGGTTACTATCGCGTCACGGTCTCTCAGTTTTATTTTGGCCAAATGCTCTCGTCCTCGCTGCTGCTTGTTCCAACGACTACTTGGTGGAATGACTTGCCAGTTTCGAGGTTTTCTACGCGTTCCAGCATTCCTGAGACTCTGATTTTGTCGCCCTGCCTTGCAACATTTCTGTAGCAACCGATCATGGAAACCACCTGTGAGGGCATCTTCTCTTCGTCGAGCTCTGACTCTGCGCGGACTGGCTTGTAATCTCCGATGCTGTATATGGCGGGTCTGAACATGGCTTCACTGTCATCTTTGACAGTGCAGGTGAATTTGACGGGAACGATCACTGAATAGCTGAGGGTGCCATATTTCATGGTGATCTCTTCGGGTCTGCGAATCGCGTTGTACATGAAGATTCTTTTCTTGAAGCGGCCTTTGAAGCGTCTTGCAGAGTCTAAACGGTTGTTAAATTGATAGCTCAGCGTTCCTGCTTTGACCAGTTTGGCTACAGTCTTTTCCAGTGTACGGAAGTTCTTTGCTCCATAGACTACGATGTCCATGTCTGATTTTGCCGTGTGCATGCCCAAGGCTATGGACCCATGAATTCCAAAGTCTACGGTGCTGATGCCTGAATCTCTTGAGACAAGCTTAATGAAATCCAGCGTGGCTTCTTGCAGGGTGTCTCGGCTCTCAAGGTTCTCCAGCGTGCTCAAGCATCTGCTAGGAACGTATACTGTTTCTACTGAACTCAGTGGCGCGCTGATCAGTTCCTTCTTTCTGAAGGGGCAATAGTAGACAAAGCCCGGAAACCTGTCGCGGAAGGCTTGAAGAAACGTCTGATAGTTTCGTGCACTATACAGTTTCTCGGCTCTGAAGAGCTCTGTTGCTTCGTATCTCCAAGTTCTCTGCAGGAACTCTATGCTAAAGAGTTTCTTGAACCGGGCTGGGACGTATTTGAGAAAGGCGAATACTCTGTCATCTGGATGTTCGTAGCCGAAAGCGTTGAATATGAAGCCTTCTCTGGTCACAAAAGTGTCCCCGTCAACGGGGAACCAGTCTGGAACGGCCGTCCATGAACACCTGGGATACAAAGAGAATTTGAAATGCTAAAAACCTATTGCTTGCGGCCGCAACTCTTAAGACGTACGTAGACAGATCAAGAGGATTGGGGAGAGTTTGAGCGAAGATTTACATCCCTATGTAGTGTTTCTTCCATCTGAGAAGAAGACCAAGATTTTAGGGGCGATTTTCGGTTCAAAGGCGGCTGTTGATATATTGAAGTTTTCGCTCGGTCAGGGCATCTCGGACAAGATCTATCAGAAAGAACTTGTTTCGAAGCTTGCCTACTCGAACAAGACGATCATTGGGAATCTAAAGTCGTTGACGAAGCTTGGACTTTTGAAGGAAGATATGGAGAAGGCCGAAAAAGGCAACAGGACAGTGTGGGTTAAGACCTATCAGCTTTCAGATGCGGGTAAATGGTTTGCGCTTCTCATTGCCAAAGAAAAGGACCTGCCAGAGGCTGAAAAAGTCGAGATATTGCAGAACCTTTTCAGGATGTACATCAAATGGCTGAAGAGCACATCGGAAAAACTGCACCTGAAAAGAGAGAAGCTGAAGGACATATTCATGGAAGAGATGAAAATCGCAGAGGACTAGACTTGAAAACAAGGATCTTTGCGGTCGTCGGCGGCAAGAAATCTGGAAAAACCACGACAGTAGAAGCCCTGACGAAGGAGTTGACGAAAAGAGGTTACGAAGTCGCTACAGTGAAGCACATTTCAGAAGAAGGCTTCACGTTTGACACTGAAGGAAAAGACACGTGGAGGTTCACCGAGGCAGGAGCAAAAACAATCATAGCCGTTTCGCCCACCGAGGTAGTTACCATAGAAAAAAAAGATGCCGAAAGCGTTAGCCTCAAAGAAATCCTGCGGAGATGCAAAAACATTGACGTGGTTCTCATGGAAGGGTTCAAGAAGTCCGTAGCCCGAAATCAGCAGATATACAAGATCGTCACGGTGAAATCTGCAGAAGAGGCTCATGAGGCCATGGACAACTTTGAACCTATTCTGCTTTTCGTTGGACCTTTCTCGACTGAGAACCTCAACCTAAAAGTGCCTTACTTGGATGCGACGAAAAACTTCACAAAAGTGGCAGACATCGTTGAAGGTGTTCTTGAAAAGAGGCGTTAGTGTTTTTGTTGTTTGGTTGGTCAGTGGGGTTTGGAGATAGATTCTTGAGGGGGAGAAAGGAGAATTTCTTCAAGAAATAACCAATGCTTCTCCAAACCTTTCCACCCAACACTTCTACGTTTTTTGTTTCATCTCCTCCTTCTAGAGTGCCTTGAATGCTTCGGACCACCTCGTGTATAGTGATACCATGTCGAGTGATACGCTCGGCTTTCTGTCTTCCAGTGTCTGCCTGAAGTCCTCCATCGTCAAGGATCGCGGTTTAGCCTGCTTGTTGCTTGCTTGGCCTGTTTCGAAGAATTCGCCTATCAGCTTGAGCATTGCCGATTGGGCGACGTCTCTTATGTCGCTCCCTGAGAATCCTTCAGATATTCTTGCAAGCTCGTGCAGGTCAACGTCGGCAGCTAGAAACAGGTTATTCGTGTAGAGCTTGAACATCATCAGTCTTGTGTGGTGATCGGGAAGGGGTACGAGGATTCTCTTCTGGAATCTTCTTATGAATCCCCAGTCCAGGTCCCACGGTTTGTTCGTTGCTCCGATGACATAGACGTGGAGATTTTTGCCCTTGTCCACTATGCCGTCCATTTCCTTGAGGAACTGGTTTCTGACGCGAATTTCTCCACCAACCTCGTTTGCATGTTGTCCCATCAGTGAGTCGAGCTCGTCGATGAAGACTATGGAGGGTTTTCCTTCTATTGCTGACTTTCTGACCGATCCGAAGAGTTTTGCCACGTTCTGTTCACCTTCGCCCAGCCACTTGGACATGATCGATGCAGCATCGATTGAAACGAATGTGGCGTCGATTTCAGTGGCTACTGCCGCGGCGATCAATGTTTTTCCGCAGCCTGGCGGTCCGAACAGCAGTATTCCTCTGGGCCATCCCAGCGGGAACAGGTCTGGTCTCTGAACTGGGTACACGATGGCCTCCTTTACTGCCTTCTTGGCCGGGTCCAGTCCGACGACTTCTTCCCATCTGACGTTCGGTTTTTCCATCATTATTAGTTCTTCGTAGCTTGATTTGCCACCTTCTGTGGTCTTCCCGTTTCCTTCGCCGTCGCCGCCTTCAGTCGGCTTCGATTCCAGATGCATCACCGCTCCCTGGAGGACTTTTATACGCTCTTGGTATGCGATGGCCCTTTGTATGTAGACTTTGTTCAGTCCATATTCTGGGTAGAGCTGCGTGAGCTGAAGAAGGCTTTCTATGGCTTTTTGATACATGGTTATGGCCATGCCTTTCGATCCTCGCTTGTCAAGCCTGACGGCTTCCAACGCGTTGTTGGTCGCGTTTTTTTCAAGTTCCTGTGAGGCGCTCATACTTTTTCACTCCTACTCCTCTGTTTTTAATTCGATTTTGATCTTACCCTTCGTTCCTAGGGTTTCAAGCGTCTTTTCAATCTCCTCGTTGGAGATTTTCAAATCGTCTGAGCATCTTATCAGATCGATTTCTCCATGACTCTTCTTCACGTAGTCAAGGAGAACGTCTTCCAATGATGGTTTTTCAACCGTTAGCGAAATTTCTTTAAACTCGGCCTTTTTATAAGAAAAGAGAGTTTGGGAAGGATCTGCTCCGGAGTCATCTTCAGCTTCTCTGCCCATCATCTTGGAGCAGCTGGCCGTCAGGGCGACCATTTCTTTCACCGTGGTCTGTTGAGTCTCTGTGATCTTGGGAGTAGCGGGAGGCTCTGGCAGTTTCTTGGCAAGTTCTCGCTGCAGAAGCCTTGAAACTTCGTTGAGTATTTCCTCTCCTCCTGGTGTTTTTCTGTCTACTGGTATTACTGTTTCATCTGTCGTCAGCCTTGTTTCGCAGAGCGTTTCGGTTATGGTTTCGTTGACTTTGGTCAGTTCCGAGGAAACGTCTGGCAGGACGTTGAACAGTTCTTGTGAGACGTTTTGAAGTAGCTTTAATGCTGGTTTGAGGTCGCCTACTACGTCGCTCAATTCCTTTATCGTCTCAAGCCTGAGTATGACGCGTTCGATTGCGAGTTCGACGTTGTAGAAGAATTGTATCAGCTTTCGCACTTCAGCGACTTCGTTTGCGCAGATTGCAGCTCTTTCTTTGTTTTTGTTGTTCAAGGCGTTTATGCACGTTTGGAACAGTTGTTTGTCTCTTTCCCTCAGCCTGTAACTTGCTTGTTGAAGCTTGTCTCTTTGAACTTTAAGTGTCTGAACAGATGTCGTGATGGTTTCACAAAGCGGTGGAGGTTCAGAATGGAAGAATCCTTTGATGTTTTTTCCCTCCGCCCGCCACCCTTTTCCTTGCGTTGGCTAGATGCCCGTCTTTCCGATTTCTTTCACGTACACGAGTACTGGGGGTTCAGGCAGCTCAGGTGACGCGTAGACTGAGCTAGAAATTCTTGAGGTTGTTTCTGTTGGCTTGCTCGCGGTTTTTTCTGGCATTGCTGGTTTGTCTCCCAGTAGAGTGTTTGAAAGTTTGTTCTTGGTGACTTCCAAGTCGCTCTTCTCTATGTTAATCTTCTTGAGGTTGTCCTGAATCATGCTGAAGGCTGTTCCATATGATTGGTCGTCCATTTTCCCTATCTCATGCTCTATCTCGATGTGCACTAGAGCGTAGTTCAAAGCTTTGATTTCTTCTAGGCATCTGGCGATCTCTTTGTCCGTTTCCTCTTGAAGAGCTCGGGCTTCACTCTTGAGTTGCGTGAGGGCTCCATCGAAGGCCGCGTGCAGTTGGTTATAGAATTCGGGTTCGATCTTCTTTTTTGCACGTAGATCGCCAAGCGCCTGATCCTTCCGCCATAATAGTGGAATGTGCTCACAGATAATGCATGCGTCTGATTGTATCTCTGAGAGAAGTGTTATTTCTGAGCCGACAACTTTGAGGTAGTCGACAGAGTGTTTTGAGAATTTTCCGTCGCCGCGTTCGACAAAGACATCGTCGAACTTTCCTCTGGGGGTCACGACGAAAGATGCTATCTTCCCTATTACTCTACCGTACTCGTCTTTTACTTGCTTTCCGACAGAAAGAAAAAGGTTGGGGGTTTGTGACATGTTTGTCCTCCTTTACGCTTAGGAAGTCTCTGTGGACGATTTCTCGCCCATTGGACCCGCTGGAATTCCTGGCATTCCTGGTGGCAGTTCTGGGAACTTGTCTTTGATTCTTTGCTCTGCTACTGTTGCGGCTTCGTTGAGTATTTTTCCGGCGTCCTCGTTCACGTTGTCGAAGTTCAGGGTCATTCCTGAGCCTGAGCCTGCTTCCATCATTATTCCGCTTAGCATGTTCCCTATTTCGCCTAGTTCGCTTTCTGCTTCGGGGAACACGCTTACTAGCCCCGCTTTGACTGATCTTAGCACTCCTACGGCTGGTCCTAGTGTAGATACTACGTCTCCAAGTTCTGATACGGTTCGTAATCTTAACACGATCTGCTCCAGTGCGAGTCTAGCGTTTATTATGAGTCTTTCCATCTTGCGGATTTCTGCAAGTTCGTTGGCGAAGACGTTTGCGCGTGAAGAGTCATGCTTGGTGTAGGCGTCGACTATTCTTGCGAATATTGTCTTGTCTCTTTGGCCGAACCTGTCAGTGGCCTGGTCAAGCTTCTGAATTTGCAGTTCGATGCGTCTGACGGCAAAGTCAAGTCGCGGCTTTAATGGACCCGGCGGCTTGACAGCATCCCTGATGCGGTTTCCGAACGGTGCGTCATCTCTTTTGGTTTCCCATTTTTTCGAAAATCTTTCTGACAAATTTGATTACCTCCAAAAAATACAGAGCACATAAAAATGTCTTAACCATTGCTAACATGACAGAGATATGTACGGATATACGTAGAGCTATACACTCAAACGAAAAGGGCTTTGGGCTTTAATTTATCGATTAAAAGATCAGCTTGCTCATTCTTAAGTTATAGACAAAAACGTGTAAGTTAGACTAAAAAGAAGCTTAGAACGGAATGCTAAGCAAAGGTGAATTCAAGTGGGTGAAAGAACAAAGATTTTCCTGATAGTAGCGCTCTTAGGATTCGCGGCTGGAATAATAGCGCAACTCGCGGCTGACTATGCAATTCCATGGCTCATGGCAGTAATGCCACAACTGGTTCAAATAAGATTCCTAGTCTCAGGGTTCGCAGGAGCCTGTCTGACTCTAGTCCTAATCAGCGTATGGGCATACATAGCAGGACCACCAGAACGCTAACTTTCTTCTCCCCTTCCCCTTTCTTTATCCAAGACACGCTAGACCAGATATGGTCCTTTTGCATGCAGCAGAACTTCTCATGAGAATGACCTGATAATCCATTCTTGCCTGGGCCTGAAATGTACGAATTTTCTTGGACTCAGCAGCGGAAAAAGAGGTCATCCGCATAGCGTACCCGTACCTCGATGTCTTCATAGTCCACTTGAGAGACTGTCAGCTTGGAATTTCAATCTTTTGGTTCTCAGAGGCGGTTCCCGCGTGCGCTAGATTTGATTGTTCGTGATATGCATTGAGACGAAGAATTTAGGGGGAGAATTTGTTAATCATATCGGTGAAGTTGAGTGATGTTCGGGTTATGTGGTTTGTTAGGACTTGATATAAATGTCTAATGGACACTTTTTCTGGAATTCAGGCTTGGCGAGCGCTTTCTTGCGCGCGCTATGAAAAGAAAAAAGGGGGATTGCGCGGGAGAAATTAGGTGGAGTGAGTAGATTTCCTCATCGTCCAAGTTTTGTGTACCAACTAAACTATTTATGTCTTGAATGTTATTCTGTTCGATGTTGTCAGATGATCTAGATGTGCGGCATATTTGGATTTGCACTCAAGAAGCCCATTCCGACTGTTCAAGCTTTGAAGGTTCTTGAAGAGTTAGAGGTTCACAAGTATGCGAGTGAACCCACTCCTGTTGGCGGATATGGTGCAGGCGTAGCCGTTCTTGATAAGGATGGAGGCGTCGTTCATTGGAAGGTTGGCAAAGTTGGCGGGGCTTCACCCGCGAAGCAGTTGGCCAGCATCGTTGACGCAGGTGAGGCTTCAGTATTGATTGGACACGTGAGGATGCCGAGTCCCGAGTTTATGGCCACCGCCAAGTTCAAAGAGGCCGCCCAACCCTACGTGGTTCAACGTGACCCAATGTTGACGGTTGCCTCGGTCCACAACGGCAAGGTGCAGAACTATGAGGAACTGCGAGCAAAGATGGGCAAAGCACACCTGTTTGAATCCGAGAAGCTCAAGCTTATCGATTCGGAAGTTATCCCACACTTTTTCGAAGAACTGCTTAGCGAGAAGGAAGAAACTGATGAGGCGCTGTATTCGCTTTTCTGCACTCTGCAAGGTTCAAACGCAATTGCTCTGCTGCATGCAGGCGAAGAAAACGCGTTCATACATTTAATCCACAAGGGAAAAACGAGAGGCCTGAAGGTCTGGACGAACGATCGAAATGAGATGGTTTTCTGCAGCAGAAGGGAACCATTGACCAAAGAGTTTGGTGACATCCTATCTAAAGGAGAGTTCAAAGAGAAAGTCTCAATTTCATACCACGAAGACGCAGGGCTAAAGCTTTCCTTCCAGATCGCAGCAAGCTAAAAGGATAAACCCCGCATCCGCGGATTGTTCTTCGGAATCCTCCAATGCCAAAGGCCTCAGATTCCGACGTTTTCAACCTGCTTGCAAAGCCCGTGCGTGAAGCGCTGGACGCGCTGGGTTTTTCTGAACCAACCTTACCGCAGGTTCTGGCTTTTCCATCGATTCTAGCGGGGCGGAACGTGCTGCTGATTGCACCTACCGGATCTGGAAAGACTGAGGCCGTCCTTCTTCCCATTTTCTCCAATTTCATCCGGCAAAGAGACGAGAAGGGCATAGCAATAATCTACATCACGCCATTGAGGGCCTTGAATCGCGACATGCTGAAACGCTTGAGCTTCTGGGCTTCAAAACTTGACATCTCAATCGAGGTTAGGCACGGTGACACGGAAACGAAGCTCCGCAGGAGGCAGGCCATCTCGCCCCCGAACATGCTCGTCACGACACCTGAGACCCTTCAAGCTATCCTGCCAGGCCTGAGGATGAAACAGCACCTTAGCCACGTCAAATGCGTGATCGTCGACGAAGTGCACGAGCTGGCCTCGAGCAAACGTGGGGTCCAGCTTGCCGTGGCCCTAGAACGGCTGTTCGAAGTTGCCGGAAAAGAGTTTCAGAGAATAGGGCTATCAGCTACGGTTGGCAACCCAGATGATGTTGCGAAGTTTGTGGCTGGAACGGACAGAGACGTGCAGGTGGTTCAGGCGATGTTGCCGAAGGGCTACAAATACACTGTAGAGAACCCAAGTCCGACTGATGCAGATTATGATTTGGCCGGCAGGCTGCGAACTTCGCCCGAAGCCGCGGCTAGGATCAGGCGAATAGTTGAGCTCGTTGACTCTCACCAGTCAACTTTGATTTTTGTAAACAGTAGGCAGAATGCTGAGATGCTGGGCTACAAATTCAATCAACTCGGCAGGGCTGACATAGCGGTCCATCACGGTTCGCTGTCAAGAGAGGAACGCGCTCAGGTCGAGGACGAGTTCAAGGCCGGCGTCCTGAAAGCCCTCGTGTGCACGAGTACCCTGGAGTTGGGCATCGACATCGGCTCCGTAGACCTTGTTGTTCAGTATCTTTCACCCAGACAGGTCAGCAGCTTGGTCCAAAGAGTCGGTCGAAGTGGTCACCGCCTAGACATGCTTTCGGAAGGCATCATTGTCACAGCCTTTCCAGACGACACGCTTGAATCAGTCGCCGCTGTCAAAAACGCCAAAGAGAGTAGACTTGAGCCCGTGCTGATTCATGAAGAAGCCTTGGATGTTTTGGCTCACCAGATCGTCGGCCTGCTTATCGACAAGGGAACCATGAAAATCGACGAATCATTGGCCATCCTCCGCAGGGCTTATCCTTACCGAAACCTTTCCGAAGATGCTCATTCTGACGTGATATATTTTTTAGACAGCTTGAACGAGGTAAGGTTTGACGAAGAAGGAAGAGTCTTGAGGAAGGCACGGCGAACCAGGAAGTACTACTACGAGAATTTGAGCATGATCCCCGACGAGAGGCGCTATCCAATCGTGAACGTAATCTCGGACCGTAAAATCGGGATCTTGGGCGACGAGTTCATGGCTTTGCACGCCCGCGTCGGACTAAACATGATCGTCAAGGGCAAGGTATGGCGGATCGTGCAGATTGAAGAGGAGACAAGCACAGTTTACGTGGTGCCTTCGGAAGATCCGCTTGCGGCGATCCCCGGTTGGGACGGGGAGATGATTCCCTTGCCCTTTGATTTGGCGCAGCAGACGGGATTGATGAGGGAAAGACTCTGGCAACTGTTGAAGGAGACAGGCGACATCGAGGTTGCTGCCGAAAAGGCTGGAAGGGAGCTTGCCACGGGCAAGAAGGATCTGCTTCAAGCCGCGAAAGAGGTTGAGGAGCAGGTTAAGCAGGGAGCGCCTTTGCCTACGCACAGGCATATCGTGGTTGAAGCTTTTGACAAGTATCTTATTGTTCATGCTTCTTTCGGAGAGATCGTGAACCGCACCTTGGGCGGCGTGTTTGACACCGTGCTCTCAGATCGAGAGGTGATCGTCGGCTGGTGGAACGATGGTTACCGCATTCTGATCGAGGCTAGGCATAGGTTGACTCCGCAGGAATTGGAGAGCCTGAGCAAGGCCATGTTTAGCTTGTCAGATGAGGAAATAGCGAAAGCTTTCAACGAATATCTGGAAGCAAAGTTCCCGTTTTCCTACAAGATGAGGTTCGTTGCCCAAAGGTTCGGGGCCTTGCCTCGTGGAAAGACTATGGGTCCTGAGAGGGAGGGTCAGTTGGTTCATCAATTTGGGGACACGCCCATCTATGATGAGACCCTGCGTGAAGCCTTGGTTGAGAAGGTCGATGTTTCGAAGACCAAGGAGATCATGAACGATATTAGGAATGGAAAAACCAAGGTTAGCACGATCTATCGCGCGGAGAAGCCTACACCCTTGGCTTATCACATTCTAGAAAAGTTTTCGGATGTTTCGGAGCTTATGGCTCCTGAACAGGCCTTGCTGAGTAACATTGAGAAGATGAAGAGGACCATTGAAGCCAGGATTGCATCACTGTTATGCATGCAGTGCGGTGAATGGGACGGTCAGACTAGGATTAGGAGCCTGCCAGAATTGCCTGAATGCGGAAAATGCAGGTCAAGGCTCTTGGCTCCGCTGTACCCTGGCCAGGATTCAAATCGCATGCTTGAGCTCTTGAAGAAAAGACGCGAAGGTGGGGAATTGTCGGAAGACGAGCTTAGGGAATTGACTCATGCGAGGCGGAGCGCCGACTTGGTTTTGAGTTATGGAAAAAAGGCAATAACCGCGCTAGAGGTCAAGGGTGTTGGTCCAGAAACGGCCTCCAGGATTCTTGGGAAAATGCATGCGAAAGAAGATGAGTTTTACATGGACCTTCTGAAGGCGAAAATACAGTATTTGCGGACAAGGGAATACTGGGATGACAAGGAACGCCAGAGAAAGCCCTGAGTCAACCACTCTCCAAGATGGGGGATGAGTCGTCCGTAGTCAGTACGAACCTTGCACGCTCGAACGCTAGCGTTTCTTCTTGATTTTCTTGTTGTTCAGTTTCTTGGCTCGTTTTTTCTTGAAGAACCAAAGGTATCGCTGAAGCCCGCGCGTATACAGGTCTAGGCATGCGCCCCCTGTAGACGTCTGGATGCCCCTCAGGCGGGACTATTGGATACTTCAGTTTGGTGTTCCTGATCGTCATCCGATAGACCATGTAGATGGAAACCGCAAAAGCAGCAAGTGTGAACAGCAAGTAAGAGAAGACTCAAGCGAATGCAAAGCCTGCAATTGGCAGGGCATATAGGAGCGTGACGAAGAGTAGGCCAAACAAGAATCTTCTTTTCCTGTTCAACTTTTTCCCTAAATGGATAAATGGGCAAATCATGCATATACGGTTTACCCATTGGTTGAAGATGACTTCCGCAAATAATAAGGAGCCCCAAGCAGAATACATGTGACTGATTGGGTCTGAAAGAGGATTCATCCATGAAACTGGCTCGCTATCTCTGCAAAAGAAATGCGCATAGAAACAGGGAATGCTACGGGTTCTTGCTGGCGGAGAAGGCAGTATGCTTGCAGAGTTTGGCTAAAGTCTCTAACATAGGATTTCCACCTTTGCTTAAGGACTTTATAGCTTTAGGGTCGAGTGTCTTGGAAAAAGCTGAGCATCTGCTTGAAAAGGCTTCCGAAAGGGATATCGAAGATGCATCTTTACTCGCCGATCAGGTTAGGCTTCTCGCACCAATTCCTCTTCCTCCCAAAATCATTTGTCTCGGCTTGAACTACCGGGATCACATTTCGGAAACAAGAGGGGCAATCCCTGATGAGCCGATCATTTTCATGAAGCCACACACGGCAATTATTGGTCCAAACGAAAAGATCGTGAAGCCGAGCTTTGTCAGGAAGCTCGATTATGAGGCTGAGTTAGCCGTGGTCATAGGAAAACGGGCTAAGAATGTCTCAGTTTCAGAGGCTGGGTCATGCATCTTTGGATACACCATTCTGAATGATGTCTCAGCCCGGGACATCCAGTTCAAGGATAAACAGTGGACAAGAGGGAAGGGCTTCGACACCTTCGCCCCAACTGGGCCATACATAGTCACAGCGAGTCAGCTTCAAGACGTTTCTGACCTTTCCATTCGCACATGGGTCAACGGCGAGCTTCGACAGAACTCAACGACAAGGAACATGGTCTTTAATGTTTATGAATTAGTGCATCACCTGAGCCGCGTGATGACTCTGGAACCATGTGACATCATTGCAACTGGTACTCCTTCTGGCGTGGGTTTTGCAATGAAACCTCGCCCAAAGTTCCTCCATCCTGGTGACAGCGTGCGGATTGAAATCGAGAAGATCGGCGTCCTCGAAAACAAGGTAGTTGAACCAAGGCAGGATTAGCATTCCGCCATAGGGTTTTTTCCAGCTTCCTGAACAACCCACATCCGTCGTTGCAGATGGCACACAATGCGCGCGCGGTTCGAGCAGACGATTCGTTCAGGTCGTCATACGCCGCATGAGAAATCCCGAATAAAATGAGAAAAAGGGCCAAATGCTTTGCGCCAAGAACGTTTATCAGTTTGAGAGTGGTTTCTGACCGACTATGAGTGACAGTGAATTAGAGGCGATTAGGCGAAAAAGACACTTGGAGCTCCAGAAAAAGATCGCTACGAAGCAAAGCAAGACCAAGACGACGGATGCTAATGAAGTCTTAAACGGCGTTTTCAAGGGCAGAGCTTGGGAGGTTTTTAAAGCCGCAAGTTACCAATTCCCGCAGATTATGAGCAGGGTAAAGCAGTTGCTGGTGAAGCTTGCTTCATCAGGTGAGATAAAAGAAGTGTCTGGAGAGGAGCTTTATCTTTTTTTGGTAGATCTCGGGCTGAAAGTCAAGCTTGAGACGAAGATCGAGTATGTGAGTCATGGAGAAGTCAAGTCACTTCAGGATAGATTAAAAGAAGAGCTGCGCAAAACATGAAGAGAATAATATGGAGTCCCGTAGGCTGTTCTTCCTCCTGAAGGCGTTGACCTATCTGGAAGAAGTGAGGGAACCAATCTCAATTGTTTTGCCGTCTTTTCCTCCCCAGATAGTATACGGAACTAGCGATTATTATTGCTGCTGTGGCAATCCAAGATACCTCTGGGAGTGAGAACATGAGGATGACGCAACTGACCAGACCAAGGGACGGTATCAATGGGAAGAACGGTACCTTGAACGTTTTCAGATTGGGAATTTTCCTTCTAAGTCTTATTGCTGAAGTGTGCAAGACTATATGAGTGCATAGCATTGCAAAGCTTGTTATTGCTACGCTTCCTCTCAGGTCTAGAACCAATGCTAGACTTGCCATCACAACTCCTGTGATGATAATCGAAACATAAGGTGTCCCGAATTTCGAGTGGACTTTTGCCAGGATCTTCGGGAACTGCTCGTTTCTCGCGATAGCAAATGAGACTCTTGACAAGCCGAGTAGGTTCGTCAGAAGGACGCTCACGGTGGCAACTAGGGCCCCCAAGGAAACAGCTGCGAATAACGCGAAGTTTCCAGTTGACTTTGCAGCGTCAGCAATCGGAGAACCTGATCCTGCAAGGTTCGTGTATGGTATGAGACCCGTCGTTATGACCCCCGTTACCACGTAGAGAATTGCAGAGCCTGCCAATGCAAGCAGGATCGACAGGGGCAATGTTTTCTTTGGGTTCTTGACTTCTTCGCCTAGCGCTGCGATCCTTCCAAAACCTAGATACGCAAAAAATATGAAGCCGGCTCCCTGAAAGATTCCCCAGATGTTTGGGGCAAATGGAGCATAGTTTTGCGGGTGAACCTGAAAAGCTCCGACAGCAACGAATAGGCACAGGATGGCGATTTTTGTCACGACTAGAATGTTATTAACTATGGCGGAATATTTCATTCCCACGAGGTTAAGAACCGTCAAGATCAGCGCTGCTGAAACCGCGACGATTTTCAACTCTCCTGCTAACGCCGGAAAAACCGCTACAAAATAGCTTGCCAACCCCAGGCTTATTGCTGTCCCGGCCACAGTTTGTGCGGACAGCCATAAACAACCCGATATGAACCCGAAATACGGGTGGACCATCTCGTAGGCGAACTGGTATGTTCCTCCCTCTTTGGGAATTGCTGAGCTGAGTTCGGCAAAGCTAAGCGCGGTGAACAAGGCAACGGTTCCTGCGATAAGCATCGAAATAATAACTGCTGGCCCCGCGTAGCCCACTGCAATACCTAACACGACGAAAATTCCTGCACCGATTATTGCTCCGATGCCGATTGCAGTGGCATCGAAAAGGTTGAGAGTTCTCTTTAACTCCATTTTTGCCAACGGCGGATATTTCGAGGACAAAGCTTATAATAGATTCTGTCGTCCAGTCGCCGCCATTCTCAGCACTGCAGATTGTTTCTATGCCTTGTCAGAGAAACAACTCAACCTGTCTGACTTCGATGGTTGTCCACAGCAGCCAGGTTTACAAACCGAAAAACATTTGTTTAGAACCATTATTGTATTATGAGGAAGCATGTGATGTGAAGGCGAGAACCGAGAGAAGCGAATGGATTAGCCCCCTGAAGTGCGAGCGTGGGCGAAGGGGACGCCAAGACATTATCATGGACATTCTCACCGTTGCAAAATATGGAAGCAAGAAAACTAACCTGATTGATAAGGTGAAGTTGAGTTCGGCCCAATGCACCAAGTATCTTGAGGCACTGAAAGAAGCTGACTACATTTCGGTAGCAGGCAGAGTTTGGACGACAACGGAAAAAGGGCTCCAAGTCGTCAACGCCTGCCAAGTGTGCCATAGCCTCATGAACATAACATGAGGATTCGACTTCTTCAGTCCAAAGATACCAAAGTTCAATTTGAATTGTGTGCTTTTTTGTAGGCTTGTGCGCGGTCGATTCTTTTTTTCCCTGATGGGTGGTCGTAGAAGAGGAATTCTGTTATCGAGTTCGGGTAGGCGTATCTTAGGTTTTGGTCACAAAGCTTTGTCATGGCAGACATGTAAGCATCTGGGTTTTCCACCAAATCCAGCTCATATTGGTCACATTGGCCTTCTGCCCTGCGACTCAACGTGTTCATCAAAGGCGTCAAGCAAGTGAATAAGAGACCCAGAGTCAAAGCCAGCAGGGGAAGAGAAACTGCAGAGTCAATGTGCTGTATTCCAAAGAATCCAGAACCCATTTGCAGTGTTTGACTTGCTGTGAAAAGCATGAGCAGGAAAGCTCCGGCGAGCAGTGCGGTCAATTTCCAAATATGCCCATAAATGTGGTGTCCGATCTCGTGTCCCATGACGCTCTCGGTCTCCTCTTTCGTGAACTTCGAGAGGAACGTATCGCTTAGAAGCATTCTGCGTGTTCTTCCTACTCCCGTCAAAGCAGCAGTAGCTTTCTTCGTTCTTGCTCCGGCCTTCATTTCGAAGACTCCTATGACCTTAATTCCCGCCTTGTCAGCAAGCCTTGTCAGACTATTCAGCAACTCTTCGTCTCTCAGCCTCGGAAACTTGTAAAAAAGCGGCATTATCAACACCGGCGCGACATACATGAAAACGGCAATGAAGAAGGCCGAAACAAGCCAAGTGAAAACCCACCAGTAGGTGAGATTGAGCCACATGAAATTGTAGACCCCGTACACGAAGACAAGAACGGCGAGCAGTGACAGCCCTGATGCTTTGACGTTGTCTAGGAACCAACCGCGTGAGCTTTCAGTCGACAACTCGAACCTATGTTCCAGGACATATCCCTTGTAGTAATCAAAAGGAAGCGAAACGAGCCAGAAAGCGATGTAGCCGATCAAGGCAAACAAGATAACTGTCAACGACTGTTCAGGAACGTATGTTTGAATGGAATTTTGCAAAGCAACAGGAAGCCTCAGGCCGAGCACCAGAAACCCTAGAACAATCAAAACTAAGCCTTTGCACAGAGACGCACGCAGCCCACTGTATAGGTAATCCTTGGCTTTGTGTTGAGTTTGTAGATCAAAACCGTACGAGGACTCAGACAGGCACAGCACCCTCCAAACTTGCACATGCCGTGGACCTATTCTCTGGGCACCCTAGTTAACGTTTTCCAGCATGGGTCTGCAGAATATTCGAAGATCGGAAAACATGAGCTAAATATTCTCAGGTCCCTCGCATGACTGCCAGATTAGGCTAAGTTAGAATCCATGGAAGACAGGCAGTTAGCCTTTAGACTTTCGCAGTCTGTAAGCTTTTTGGGTGCTTGTCCTTTCGGCTTGCTGATTTGGCAATGGCGACTACGGCCAGGGTGGCAACCAGCATCATCGCTATTGGATATTGGAATTCAGGGGTTATTGGGTTCGCGTCTCCGGTCACCGTGCCTGATATTCTTCCAGATTGAGGAATTGCTTGCAGGTGGAAGTCTTGGCGTGTGATCTGGTTTACGAAAACTTGTATGCCGGTGAAGTTCTGATCCTGGTACCCGCTCGCGGATGCAGTCACCATGTACGTGTCGTTATCCGTCAAGTCCTGTGAGATCGTGTAATTGCCATTCTTGTCTGCGGTTGTGCTTCCGGAGTCGAATTTGGTCTCTCCGGTCGCCTTGATGTTGGCATAAGGTATGGGATAGTTGTTGGTATCCATGACCGTTCCAATGATTATTCCTGATGGTGGCGGAGCAGTGATTGTGAGTTCGAGGTTGACATTAGGGGTTTCCTGACCAGCGGTGACTGTCACACCGTTAGGGTAGTCTAAAGGCATAAGGCTAGTTGAGTTGATGTTAATCCCTGACATCACCATTACTGTATAGTTGCCGGTTGCTAGTCCACTCGCAATTCTGTAGTAGCCGGTGCCGTCTGTTTGAGCGCTCCCAAAGTTACTGAACGTTTGGTCATATGCCGAAACGGTTGAGTTTGCCACCCCTTGGCCTCCCGGTGTGGTTATTCTGCCTGATATTATTCCCGAATGTTGAAGAGACAGGTCGACTCCTGTCGTCTTGGAACCTGCTGTGACAGAGACTGGCCCCACAGTTTTTCCAACGTATCCTGTTGGGTAGAGGATGCTGACGTTGTAGGCTCCTGATCCGAGGTTCATGTAGATCCCATAGTAGCCAAGCGTATCAGTGATGCCTACTCCGAAGTAAGTTCCGCTCCCGCTGGAAGGTGATGCAAAGACAGAAGTGTCCGGTATGCCAATACCAGTAACGTTGTCAGTGACTCTTCCGAAGATTCCACCAGATAGGCTCACGTTGAAAATCAGGCCTGAAGTCTCAGACCCCGCCGTAACCATTATGCCAGTTTTTTCAGCGTTCAAATAACCCACTTTAAGCGTCGATACCGTGTAATTCCCCGACTGCAAACCATCAGTAATATTGAAATGGCCGTTGTTATCTGTGATCGCGTATCCGCTGCCCTGCTGCATATCTCCATAAGCCGAAACGAGGACCCCAGACAAGGGTACTCCAGAACTTGCATACACTATTCCAAAAGAATTTTTCTTAGATAAAACTGAAAAGCCAAACGAGGAAATCTGAAGAGCAAAACTCGTCAGAACTGAAAAAACCACAATACTCACGATAATCCTTCTTTGAAACATAAGCGCACCTTCATCTTTAGACGATCAGTTCCTTGCGGTTGACTGAGTATTAAAGACTTGCGGAGTACGCCAAAAGATCTGCGGGAGCAGAGTACATCTCACAACCATTTTCGTCTGCCAAACCGCAGACCAATTCGTTTAGGTTCCCAGAGGGCTCTGCCAGTGTCTGGGCAGCATGGGAAAAAGTCGGATAAAGCAGCCGGAAGGCTCCGGCGGCTATTGTTGTTTCCTTTTCAGCATGTTGTCCAGGATCGGCTTCATCTTCGCGTTTTCAGCTTTGATTTTCTCCTTGCCTAAAGCCTGCATCTGAGATGTCATGTCTCTGATTACTTCTGCGAACTTTATGCCTTCGGCTGCCGAGACGTATTCTACTCTGAACCTTTCTGGGCTCATGCCAAGTTTCTGCAGCATTGGCGCCAATGCGTCCATTCTGGCTTTCATCTTGTAGTTCCCGCTAATGTAGTGGCAGTCGTATGGCAAGTGGCAGGCTCCGACTAGGACCATGCCTGCGCCGAGTCTGAAGGCTTCGAGCACGAAGTCTCGGTCAACTCTGCCAGAACACATTACACGGATGGGCCTGATCGTCGGCGGATACTCAAACCTGCTTGTGCCCGCAAGGTCCGCACCGGCGTAGCTGCACCAGTTGCACAAGAAGCCGAGAATCTTCTCCTCCGGGTTTTCTTCCAAGGCTGTTTTGATCTGCGCCGTGATCTGGGCATCGGTGAAATGTCTCTGCGTGATCGCGTCAGCCGGACATTCTGCAACGCAGGTTCCGCACCCGTGGCACATGGCCGTGAAGACCTCTGCAACCTGTCCTTCTGGAGCTCTGATTGCACCGTACGGGCAAGCTTTGGCGCATAATCCGCATTTTGCTTTGGTGTTGCGGCATTTTGACGGATCAACTTGAGCAACGATGGGTTGTATCTTCCACTTCGGCTGTGAGAGGATCGTGGCTGCTCGGGAGGCTGCGCCCATCCCTTGAGAGACGCTGTATGGTACGTCTTTGGGACCTTGGCAGCCGCCTGCTACGAAGACCCCGTCCGCCGGCGTGTCTATAGGCTTAAGCTTTGGGTGACTTTCCATGAAGAAACCATCACTTCCTCGACTGATGTTGAACACTCTGGCCACTTCGTCTGAACCTTGGGCTGCGGTTGCTGCTGTGGCCAAAATGACCATGTCGGCCTTGACTTCGGCTGGTTCGCCGTTCTCTTTTTCAGCCTGTACGATCAGTTTTCCTGAGCCTGGGTTTTCTGTGACCGTTCTGCCTGCAAGCTTTGTGCGGATGAAGTTTACGCCGAGGTTTTGGGCTTTTCTGTACAGTTCCTCGTAGCCTTTTTTGTTGGCTCGCATGTCGGTGAAGATGACGTTGATGTCCAGTTTGTCGCCGTATTTTTCTTTGAGGAAGACGGCGCTTTTCAGCGTGAGCATGCAGCAGAAGCCTGAGCAGTACTCGTATTTTTTGGTGTCGCGTGAGCCCACGCATTGAATGTACGTGAGGCTTTCAGGCATTTTTCCGTCTGATGGCTTCCAAAGCGTTCCGAGCACTTGTGTTCCAGAGTCGATGATACGCTCGAGCTGCAGGGCTGTGATAACGTTCTTGTACTTGCCGAAGCCGTATTCGGGCAGGTCATATGGCTCGTAGATGTCGTAGCCCGTTGCCACGACGATGCAGCCGACTTCAAGTGCCTGCTGGCTAGGTTGCTGTTCATAGTTGACTGCTCCGACTGGGCAGATTTCTTGACATTTGCTGCAGCTTCCATCTTTGAAGTGCAGGCACGTTTCCCTGTCGATCACGTACGTGTTCGGCGTCGCGTTCGCAAAAGGCGTGTAGATGGCTTTTCGTTTTCGCGTGCCAGCGTCAAACTTGCTCGGCACTTCTACGGGGCAGACTTCGGAGCATTTGCCGCAGCTTATACACTTGCTCTCGTCGACGTACCTGGGTCTTGTTTGCACTTCAGCCTTGTAGCTGCCGATGACGCCCTCGACTTTCTTCACTTCAGAATTGGTGAGAAGCTTGATGTTCGGGTGAACGGCAACGGCGCCGATGCGCGTTGCAACGCACGAAAACCGTGGACAGTGAATCTGCTGGGGGCAGTTGGAACATTCGAAAACTGGAAAAGTCTTGCCCAACTGAGCCATGTGGCCGCCGATGATTTCGGCCTTGTCAACAAGATAAGTTTGATAGCCCATCTCGGCGATGTCTAATGCTGCGCTTGCGCCGGCTACCCCAGCGCCGACGACCAACGCATTGTGTGTGACTGGAACTTCAAAAACGTCTAAGGGTTCAAGCAATCGCACCTTCGCAACAGCCATCTTTACGAGCTCTTTAGCCTTCTCCGTCGCTTCCTTAGGCGTGCCTTGGTGACACCAAGATGAGAATTCGCGAATGTTCGCCATCTCGTACAGGAACTGGTTCAATCCTGCCTCGGAAACCGTTCGTCGAAAAGTGGGCTCATGCATTCTCGGAGAGCATGCCGCCACGACGACGCGGTTCAGTTTGTGTTCTCTTATTCCCTTCCTGATTTCTTCTTGGCCGGGATCAGCGCACGTGTAGCGATTGGTCTTGACGTAGACCACGTCGGGCAGAGTTCGAGCATAGTTTGCAACGTCTTCCACGTCCACGGTGCCGGCGATGTTGAGGCCACAGTAGCAAATGTAGACTCCAATTCGTAGCTCTTCAGGCTTAGCGTCTGGTTGCTGGCTCATGTCTTGGCCTCCTTCTTCATTGCAGCCCCTATCTGAGCAGTGATCTGCTTGTCAGAGTAGTTCGGCATTCTTACAGCATCCATCGGACAGGCTGAGCTGCAAATGCCGCATCCTCGGCAGAGACCTTCGTCGACTTTTGCCAGTTCCCTGTCGCCGACTTTCTCAACTTTAATCGCGTTATAACTGCATGCGGATTCGCAGACTCTGCAGCCGCTACACAAGTCTTCATTTACGTTTGCGACGATGGGTTCCACAAGCCATGAATCTTTTCTCAGCACGCTTGCAGCTTGGGCTGCCGCTGCGCTGCCTTGAGCGACGCTGTATGGTATGTCTTTCAGGCCTTGACAGGCGCCTGAAAGGAATATTCCTGGGACATCCGTGTCCGTGGGCCTTATTTTGGGTTGACATTCAACGAAGAAGCCGTCTTTATTGAGGGGTAAGTTGAGGATTTTTGCCAGTTCTGGCGCCGTGCTGGCGGATATGGCAGCGTTTGCCAAGACTACCATTTCGACGTTGGCTAGGACGGGTTTGCCGTCTTCTGTTTCGGCGTAGACTGTCAGGTTTTTGGTTTGTGGGTCTTCTGTTATTCGGCGGTTTTCCAGCTTGGTTCTGATGAATTTTACGCCGGATTTCTGTGCTCGGTTGTAGAATTCCTCGTAGCCCTTGAAGTTGCTTCGCATGTCGTTGAAGAAAACGTAAACGTCGACAGCATCCTTGTACTTCTCTTTGAGCATGACCGAATGCTTCAGCGTGTACATGCAGCAGAAGCTTGAGCAATACTCGTACCGGTTTATGTCACGGGAGCCCACGCATTGCATGAAAGCGATAGAATGAGGTTTTTGCCCATCTGAGGCTCGGACCACCTTGCCGCCTGTGGGTCCGGCTGCCAGAATCAACCTTTCAAACTCTAGGGCCGTGAAGACGTTATAGTATTTGCCGTACCCTGTCCACTCCAGGCCCTCGGGGTTGTACATGTCATAACCTATGGAGACTATTATGGCTCCAACGTTGACCTCGATTTCTTCGGGTTTCTGGTCGAAGTTGATTGCTTCGCGGGCTCCGCAGGCGTCAACACACTTGAAGCATTCGATGCAGTAGTCGCGGTTTATCGTATAGATGAGCGGGACGGCTTGACCATACGGAACGGAAATGGCTTTTCTCACGCCTAAGTACATGTCTGCATAATTCGGGTATTCTATCGGGCAAGCATCTTTGCATTCGCCGCAGCCCGTGCAGTTCCCAGCTATTACGTATCTTGGGTTCTTCCTTATTTTGACTTTGAAGTTGCCAACGTGTCCGTCAACCTTCAAGACATCAGCGAATGAGATTATCTCGATGTTCGGATGCCTTCCAACGTCCACCATTTTTGGGCCTTCGATGCAGATGCTGCAGTCAAGGGTTGGGAATGTCTTGTCCAGAAGTGCCATGTAGCCGCCGATGGTTTCCGTTTTTTCAACCATGTAAACCTTGAAGCCCATGTCGGCAAGGTCCAAGGCCGCGTTTATGCCTGATATACCTCCGCCGATGATCATGACCTTCTTTGTCATGGGCAACTCGATGGGCTGCAGTGGCTCGAGAACTCTTGCTTTGGCAACGGCCATTCTGACTATGTCCTTGGCTTTCTCATTGGTCTCTTTCGGTGAGGCCTGATGACAATAAGAATCAAATTCGCGAATGTTCGCCATCTCAAAAAGCCAAGGGTTCAGATTCGCTTGCGATACACATCTTTGGAAGGTTGGCTCATAGAGTCTAGGTGAGCAGCCTGCGACAACTACACGCTCAAGCCTGTTCTTCTTTATCGCCGTCTTGATTTCTTCTTGACCTTGCTGGCTACAGGGATAGTTCATGCTTTCAGCATGAACGACGTTTGGAAGAGTCTCAGCATATTTCGTTAAGTCTTCAACATTAATGACTGACGATATGGCGGAACCACACTGGCAGATGAAGACTCCGATTCGTGGCCGCTTCTGGACTTTCTTCTGCTCATGCTTTTTCTTTTTCGTGGTTCCAATTTCATTGGGCACAGCTCTCCGGGGCATGCTAGTCCTCCTTCAGTCCCACTCTCTTTTTCACGGATTCCTTTGCCTTTGAGGAACGCTTAGATTTCAGTTCCTTGGCCACGTCAGCTAGTGAAGCCAGCCTTTCTAGAGCCTTGTTCCAAGCGCCTGAGCGTATCGGAGTGTGGTTTAGGCTCGTTCGTTTGAGTTCCAATGCTTGGTCTACTGGGCAGACGATCTTGCATGCTCCGCAGTAGACGCAGAAGGTCTCGTTCGGGCGCACTTTCTTGTCTGATTCAGACAGGTATAGAGCCCCTGTGACTGGGCAGACGTCCAGGCAGTCTGTGCAGTCCTCCGGGCATCTTTCCGTGTGAATATCTATTTTTCCATTGAGGATTTTTCTTACGCGAATCAGGCCTTCTGAGCATTTGAATTCGCATATTCTGCAGCATGGGCAGTGTTCCATGTCAATTTCAACTTGAACGTGGACCCCCTGCCTTTCTTTTTCGGTGAGCATTGACAGGTTCTCCACAGTCTTTCCATCAGCAGTCAGCCACTTTGTCTTGATCAGATCTAACGGGCATGCATCTTCGCATTCAGTCACGTTTCCCTTAAGCTTCGTCTGATCCACTTGAACGTCGCGAACAAGTTGCGGAAAGCTTTCGTTTTCCACGACGGAAAGAACGTGTTTGCCATCCACCGTCAATTTCATCGCTCCATACGGACAGACCACGTCGCATATGCCGCAGAAGTTGCATCTTGCCAAGTCCACGTCGATCTTGGCCTTTTCAGCCTTCCTCCCAGCGATTTTGGGTCGTTTCTCGACTTTAATTGCTTCTTTTGGGCATGCCAAGCTACAGATCTGGCAGCCTACGCAGTAGTTCCTGTCATGAGTCAGCTTGTAGTTTTTGACGTGCAAAACCCACTCTAACGCCAGAGCTTCAGCCGTTTCCTTCTTAATGGTTCTCAACGGCATAGACTGACCACCAAACTCATGTTATCCTGAATGGAAAGCCACATTTTAGATAGCCTTGCAATTTCTTTAATAAATAGTTTGGTTTGAACATCGAACGATCTAATGATGCGTCTTCGTGCATATTGCCACGTAGCATTTCAAGTCTTCTTCATCCTCAAAAGCTGTAACATGCAATCTGGCCTTGCGGAGTAGATCCGTGAAATCCTCTCGCGAAAATATCCCCTTCAATCCTGTGACGACAATTACGGCCTCACCTTTTGAAGCCCGCTTAACCTCCTCCAGCGTGCGAACTGGTCTGGGCGAATTCTGCACGAGAGTAATGGCAAACACGTGGTCACAGGTCCCTTCTTGCAGGGGAATAAAGTCGGCGTCAGCGCAGACTATTTCAACATTAGAGAGATTTCTTGCCCTTTCCCTTGCCTTGAGCAACGTCTTCCTAGAGATGTCCACTCCGACGATTCTTTTTGATGCCCGATTTATGTAATGGAAAAGCAGACCTGTTCCGCAACCAACGTCTAGGACGATTCCCAGCTCTTGCTTCTGCAGGCTTTCTAGAGCTGCAACATATTTTGAGGTTTGTTCCTGTTCGTAACGAAGGTCATACATGTGCGCTGTTGCATCGTATCTTCGCATTATGTCGCGTTTCTTCTTCCACTCTGCCATTGGAGATCTTCAGAAGTCTTATTTGCATACCAGCCTTCATAAACCATTGGCGAGGATAAGTGGCAAGTTCAAAGCCTTTCACGATTCTGGTTAATCCCAGCGCGGATGAAGCAGAAAAGACGGCTCGGGAGGCCATTTCTCAACATAGAATGCTTCTTGTCGTTGGAAAGTGTTGGGTTAATTATGCTGGAAGGGCAAAGTCAAAGCTTGAGCCTGGCGAACGCGTCTTAATCATCAAAAAGGATGGCTCTCTGCTAGTTCATCGGTCAGTCGGATATGAGCCAGTAAACTGGCAGCCACCAGGATGCATTTTTCACACTCAAGCCAAGAAAGGTTTGCTGGAAATTCACGCCTTAAGACAGAAGCCACACGAGTCTGTCAAGGTGTTTTTTGACAGAATTGACCTAGTTGCCGGTCTGGAACTTGTGGACACTGGAGAGTTCTCGCTCTACGCGAGTGAAGAGGACATGCATAAAGCGATATTACTCAAGCCTTCACTCTTGGAAGAGGGCTTCAACCCGATAAGTTACGAGAAGAAGGTTGAACCTGGCTTCGTGGATGTCTATGGCGAGGATAAGAATGGGAGACTTGTCGTCGTTGAGGTTAAACGAAAGACTGCGGGTAAACAGGCCGCAATCCAGCTTGCGAAGTATGTTGATGCAATAAAGGGCAGAGCAGATCGTCAGGTGCGTGGAATTCTTGCGGCACCAGACGTTGCAAAGGGTGTTCAGAAACTACTTGAAAACTTGAGCATTGAATTCAAACAGTTGGATCCAAAGAAATGTGCAGAAACTCTTCGACGCGCGGAGACAAGGGAGTTGACCGAGTTCTTCAAACAAGCCTAGCTCGGCAGTGCTGTGCTCTTGGTTAGGGTCTGGCGATTATTACGTAGTGATAAGGCTCAGAGGTGTTCACGGTCTCTATTTTTAAGCCTGCCTTCTCGATCAGGTCAGCCGCTTCCTCTTCGCTGAATCTTATGCGAAGCGGCGGACCCCGGTTCATTGGTTCTTTCTTCCAGTCCAAATCAACCAGTCGTCCATCGGGTTTCAACATCTTCCTGGCGTTGGACAGAACCTTCGGAGCGGAATCGAAATCATGAAGGACAATACCAAAGAAAACGATATCGGCACAGCCCTTGCAGAGAACCGTTTCTTCAGCTTCTCCAACCTTTAGATTCAGATTCAACAGGCCTTCAGCCCGGGCTCTCTTACCAAGTCGGTCTATTGCATCTTCATCGCTGTCTAGTCCGTAGACAACTCCTTTCTCACCGACAATCCTCGCGGCAGGAATGGCGAAAAAACCATCACCACAACCTATATCCAGAAACGTTAAACCGGGCTTCAGTCCGATGCTGACCAGAATGGCATCAGGATTCTGCCAATTTCTCCTCTCCTCCTCATTCTCAAAACGCCGATAATGATTCAAGCAAAATCCCCGAACCATTTTTGAAACTCTATCCAAATGTCAACTAATAAAGCAATACCTGCACGATAACTCGCTAGAGAAAAAGGGTGTAGCCTCTTCTAGCGCGCATGCCTGTTCCTAAATTCGTTTGTAGAGCTGCTAGTGCTTGTGGTCTTGCTATATCTGTAGATGAGGGTCCGTGTTGAACACCAGAAGTATCGTTCAGAGGACGCAGTTCGGCCCTGTGAAGGTTCAACAGCGGAATTTAGGAACAAACATGCGCGCTATGCAGACTCGATTAGCGAAAGATTAAGCTTGGGTTTGGATGCGCGACAGAGAACTGATTTCAGGGTTTTCTGTTTGGATCCATGTATGAGTTGGGCTAGGATGAAAAAGTGGGTTCAATGGTTGCTTTCGCCAAAGTGTAAGGCTACTGTTGCTATGTCTTTTCCGTCTATTTTGGCATCGTTGTTTACGTCGCTGTTGGGGTTCCATGTATATGGCGGTGGGCATCCGGGTGCTCCGCCGAAGCACAAAGCCACTATGGTTATGTCTTTGCCGTCAACCTTCCCGTCTGGAACAAAGTCCCAAGGATTAGGCGTTCCACCTGTTAGATCGCCCAGGATGGACACTGTAACATTCAGACCTGTCATGTTGTTGTCGATGATGTCTGTTTCGCCTAAGACTGGCCCTGCTGAGGCATTAATGATGTATCTTCCCAAGGCGAAACCAGATGTGTTCCATAAGACCGTAACGGTTGCAAAGTTTCTAGCCGCGAGGGTGACTGGTTGCACGCCTGCTAGGGTTGTGTTAGCCCAGCAGATCACAGAGAAGGTTGCGCAAGACATTCCATAGTTCAGTATCCTGACGCTCAAGGAGAGGCACATGCCTCGGTTCACAACTGATTTTGCATAGAGGTTTGTTATTCCAATGTCGTATTGGTTGAAGGGTTTCGTCAGCGGGTATCTATCGATGTTGTTGGTGGCAATTGTGTGCCCGGCGTCGTATATGCCGTCGTTTCCGGGAGCATCTTGGTTGGGACCATTTTTGGCGTCGACACCGGAGTAGTCGCTCCAATAGTTGCCGCCTGAGGGGTAACCGTTGTCCCAAGTGTTGCTTGCTGATGGGAGAGTTGTTTGAACGTGGTTGTCGATAAAGTCGTTGTGGTAGATGACGTTGTTGTTTGAATTCGTGATGTTTACGCCTATGTTGTTTGCTGATATGGTGTTTGCGTAGATGATGTTTCCGTTGGATTCCAGGTCTAGGCCAACGTTGACGTTGGATACTATGATGTTTTTGTAGAACGTGTTGCTAGTTGAAGAAGCGGTCAAGTTGACGGCGATGGCGTTGTTCTGAAAAATGTTGCTGTAGATATTGTTGTTCACGGCGTTTGTCCCCATCACGGTTATGCCGTTTTTGTTCATTTGAGACATTATGGTCGAGTAGATCTCGCAATTGGTAGCGTTGACGATAAGCACTCCCTGATCCCAGCTAGTTATAGTGATCCCCGCAACGATAGTGCCCGATGCTCCGGAGAGTAGAGTGATGGCGATTCCAGTCCCGCCTCCTGCGAATACGGCTTCGCTTCCCATTCTGCCGATAATCGTTAGAGTCTTGTTAATGATCAGAGACTCATGATAGATGCTTGGAGCAATCGTTATGGTGTCTCCTGGGTTGGCTGCGTTTATTGCACCCTGTATCGTTTTGCAGTCTTCTGGAACCCTGATGACCCCACCAATAGCGTAGACGCCATAATCCCATGAGCCTATGAAAACAACGCCGTCGGCTATAGCAGGAGAGGAAAACACGTACGAGCTTGTCTTATATTTCCAGACAAGCCCTCCGGACACCGCATCCAAACAATAGACATTATCGTCGCCTGATCCAAAATAGACTTTGCCATCAGCAACTGCAGGAGAAGTCTCCATTCGATTGTCGCCGGTAGTATAGTTCCATATCTTAACTCCAGTCGTAACATCCAAGCAGTACGTATTGTTGTCCCATGAGCATATGTAAACTTTGCCATAAGCAACAGCTGGAGAGGAATGGAGTACTGAGCCGCTCAGCTGGCTGGCCCACGTGAGTGTTCCGGCCATAGCATCCAGGCAGTAAACCTTGCCAATGCCTGATCCTACGAAAACCTTCCCATCCGAGATGGCAGGAGAGGAGTCGACGTAGTATGCGTAAGTATTGTATATCCATAAGATGGTTCCCGTTAGAGCGTCGAAACAATAAACCTCACCATGGTTCGATCCAACGTAGACTCTGCCATAAGCAACGGCTGGAGAAGAATCAACCAAATCCTCAGTTGTGTAGTTCCAGATCCGCGCTCCAGACAATGCATCCAAACAATAAATGTTGAAGTCCCTTGACCCTACATAGACTTTGCCCCCGACCACAGTGGGAGAGGAAAGCACATCATCGCCCGTTGTGTAGCTCCATATGCGCGTCCCAGATGAAGCGTCCAGGCAATAGATCTTGTTGTCTTCCGATCCTACGTAGACTTTTCCGTCAACGACGGCAGGAGAAGAGTACACATCGCCACCGGTTGTGTAGGTCCAGATCCGCGCTCCAGACAATTCGTCCAAACAATAAATGTTGAAGTCAATTGATCCAAAATAGATTCTACCGCCGACAACAGCAGGGGTTGAATAGACCCAGTTGCCCGTAATGTATGACCAGCGTGTCCGGTTTGTTCTGGACCCAGGACCTTCGGTGTAGCCTGTCCCGGTTGGGTTGCCTCGGAACGTGGGCCAAGCGTAGTACGTTGAGCCTGTGTTCCACGTTTTCATGAGTGGAAAATGATCTCTGTTACTTTCGTCTATAATGTAGGGCGTATCTCCTATTCCATCACTGCCCGGCTGATCCTGACTTGGACCATGGTTCACGTCTGTGCCGTTGTATGTGCTCCAGTAGTTTCCCCCAGATGGGTAGCCAGCGTCCCAAGAATCTACAGCAACATTGTCATAAACATTATTCGTGTTATTTATGAAGTTGTTATGGTAAAAAGTGTTGTTTCCCGAGTGATCTAGGTTAACGCCGTACCAAATGTTGTTTGCAATGTTGTTCTCATATATCGAGTTTAGGCCTGATCCGCCATAGAAAAACAGCCCGTCAGCGTTGCTTGTTAAATTGTTTCCTGCAAAGACGTTACCCGAGGAATTCCAAAGTGAGATACCGGCTGAGCCGCCAGCAGAATTGTTTACGATGTTGTTTCCAGTTATGAAGCAATTGCCTGCATTTTCCACAAAGATTCCAGACTGATTCCCAAGCGCGTTTCGCGTAGTGAAGCCCGTGATGTTGACATTGTTTTGCGTTACGTGTATCACGTGACTGGCTCCACCTCCATCAACGATTGTGAGGCTTCTGTTTTCACCTACAAGCGAGAGGGTTTTGTTCACAACTACATTCTCGTGGTAGACCCCGTTGTAAACGTATATCGTATCTCCAGAATGCGCAGCATTTATTGCCCCTTGTATCGTTGCATAGTCCGTCGGGACCCTTAATGTTCCCGGTTCTGCCCTAGCTGGTTGAATAGTGAACAGGAACGTCAAGGTGTTTAGGATTAACAGCGTCACAACTATTCCTACAAAAAGCTGCTTCTTCAATCCGAGCTTCCCCTCTCAACACACTATACATGTGCTACCATCTGTAAGAAGCTTTCGGTACAATCCGCTGTTGAATTGAGCATAGCGCGCGCATAGCAAATAAGCTCATCTTTCTCCCAAGGATCCATCAAAGAAGGAACAGTCAATTTGACTGGCCTATTCGGTTTTCCTGCAGAGGCTTCAATTCGAGCGCGCGCTAACGCACCTCTCAGCTGACTCATCCTGTCCAGAATGCGGAGCGGGAGTTTCGCTAGGTTCAACTGGATTCCTGAAGCACGCGGTCCCAACTTCAACTGGTTCTCTCGATGTCCCGATGAACGAGTTTCTGAGATTCAATCTGATCAATCAAAGCTTCTGAATTCTTATATTCCGCGCAAACCACACTAGTATTGTGGCTGAGGATCAGTGGTTGAATCAAGAACTAACAAGATTCTTTCGCTGTTCTTGACTTTTTGTCTCTTGCTACCTATGTCTGGCTTTCGAATTAATACATACGTGTCATCGCCTTCCCATTTTCTCGGTAGCGAAAGCTGCTCGGCCTCTCAGAAAGCTGCTAGTGCAGCATATTCAGGAGACGCCAAGACTAATCAGAAAACCGAAGAGTCTTTCAACGGGAGTATAGCAGGCACCTTCCAGCAAGAACGCCAGTTACTGCAACCTTCTTTTTCCTATTCATATGCATCTATGTTTTCGCAACATTTAATGTGTGAGGATAATGACATCTACTACAATCCAATTAATCCTACGACAATTTTCGGGCCGGGCGACGTCAAAGCTGAATGTCTGACAACCGTCACAATCAACAATTCGATCGAGTTCAGATGGTACTACAGGAGCAATTCCTCCTACGCCTGGATTAGCTGTTATAATTGGAGCGAAAATGCATTGCTTGGGGTTGGTGAGTACCACTATGCAGGGTTTCTGTTAATAGCCGGATATTGGCCTGGAATGAATTATCCGATGGCATACAAGGTCGCAGTCTGCCTAGATGGTTATCCTTCGTTTAACGATTTTTTCGAAATAACCAATGGTGGCCCAAACAGTCCTAGAACATGCGAAGACGTTGATGCAAACGGCCGTCCAGTTAACATGAAATCACGTTTTACGATAGGTGTGGACACGAAGATATGCAATTACTTGAGCTTCACCAACATCGCATACTTCAACGAAGAGCTTGAAGACTGCCACAACTTCACAGTTGCCTGGATTCAACCAAACGGAAGCACCTATGAAACACACTCATTCAGATTTGCCGATTACAAGGATGCTGATATCACTCAGAACTATTGGAAATACGCGTTCGTCAATGACAGTTTCATTTTCATCAATTCAAGCACTCCTGTTGGAAACTGGAGAGTGGAAGTTTACCTTGATGACTATTATCTCAACGGTACTTGGATCCCTTATGGGCCGATTTCGACTGCCCCGTTCATAGTTGGAAGTGGACCTGTGGCAGATTGGACTGTTATGGTGTATCTTGATGGAGACAATGGTCTAGAAAGTGCCGCTATCGATACTTTCTTGAATTTGGCAAGTGTTGGTTCCTCGCCTCGGGTGAACATTGTTGTACAGTTGGATAGAATAGGCATTGATGATCGCTATGGCAATTGGACCGACTGCAAACGATTCTACATAGTCAAAGACATGACTCCTACGCCTGAAAACGCAACTCAAGATCTAGGCGAGGTAGACATGGGAGAACCTGAGACCCTTAAGGATTTTGTCAACTGGACAATGAGCAATTATCCAGCGAATCATTGCTTGTTGGTGCTCTGGGACCATGGAGCCGGCTTCATGGGCTTCTGCTTCGACGTTACAAGCGGAGGTGATGCCCTGACCCTTCCCAAGCTCAGTCAGGCTCTGAGCGGACTTCCGACAATAATAGATGCAGTACTCATAGACGCATGCAGCACAAGCATGACGGAAGCCGCCTACCAAATCAAAGACTACGCAAACGTGCTAATAGGACCAGAAGACCTTGGCTACGAACCAGCTCCATATGCCGACTACTTGACAAGCCTGACCAACAACTCGACAATGCCACCAAATTCATTTGCAAGCGAAATAGTCACTGAATACATTAGATGGTGTTTCTCCGTTTCAAACATTCCTAATGCAACGATGTCAGCGACAGATCTAACTCAGATTACAAGCCTGACCACAACTATCGATGACTACGCCCTGCTACTGAAAGAAAAAGAAACTCCTTACCATAAGCAGATAAGCCTGGCCAGAAGCCAAACTGAAGGATGCCAGGGACCATACGCAGGCCAGACTGGTTACTTCATTGACATAAACGATCTTGCCAGGCTAACCTCCCAATACGTCTCCGATGAAGAACTCCATCGTGCTGCGGATCATCTAATAGCAACAGTCGGGAACACTGTAATCATGACCGCCAACAAAGCCCGTCCGAACTCTCATGGCTTGTCGATATTCTTCCCAGATGAAAATGAAAAATACAAATTGTATCATAGCGCATATGAAGACACAGATTTCGCAGCACACACTTTGTGGAACACTTTCGTAAAAAACGACCTGTCTGGATGTCTCTTGACTATTCAAACTCCGCAAATTCACGCCACAACAATGGTCGATAATGAGTCATACAGGTCGGATGACAGTGGAAGAACCCGCATTTTCGTTATGCCCCAATATCATAACGTTAGCGTGGCAAGTTCATATTCAATCGCGTCTGGGTCTCGTGCCATCTTTTCCCACTGGAATGACAGTGACACATCAAATCCCAGAACGCTGTTCATGAATGGAACCCTAATACTGAACGCTGAATACGACACGCAGCACCTACTACTCATGGATAAAAACTTTGGAACAACGAACCCCGACGCTGGCGAGCACTGGTACAAAGCTTCCTCATCCGTTCAGATAAGCGCAGCAGCTCCAATATCCACATCTGGCGAAAGATTCCCTTCCTTCATGTGGACCGGAATAGGTAATGGTGGCTACACTGGCTCTGATAATTCAGTATTCATAACCATGAATGATCCCATCAACGAGACAGCCACGTGGAGCCATGAATACTACTTGACAGTGACTCCTCCTCAAGGTCAAGGTTCACCCTTGCCCACAAGCGGATGGTTCGAGGCAGGACAGGCCGTAATGATGTCTGTCACGTCACCTGTGCCTGGACTGACTGACAACCAGTATGTATGCACCGGATGGAATGGAACTGGCAGCGTTCCTTCATCTGGAGCAACTCTGTCCGGGAGCTTCACCATGAATCAACCCTCAAGCATAACTTGGAATTGGAAGACCCAATATCGCTTTTCGGTGAGCACCGATCCCGCTGGCCTCAGCCCTCAGCCTAATTGCTCATCCATTGGTCCATGGTATGATGAAGGGGCAATTCTGAGTTGCGTTGCCCAAAACGTAAGCGGCAAAACGTTTGACCACTGGACTGTCAAGAGCCTAACCACTGACCATTCATCAGACTACGAGCGCGGCATCAGCCGAATATACTTGACCATAGACGGTCCATATGAAGCCGTCGCACATTACATACCTGCACCAGCATGGTGGGACAACTTGCTTCGCCCAGAGAACATGCCGATCATCTTGATGCTTGCGGGGATAATACTGTCCATCTCTTTCATTGGCACCTTCTGGAAAAGAACTCGTAGAAGAAAGAACAGCCACAAACCACTTACCCAACCCGTACCAGCGATTCCAACGGCCAAAGATTTCCTGCCAGATCGCGTTACCACAGGATCCGAGGACCTCGATAGCTTACTGTTCGGCGGATTACCCAAGACCTACGCCGTTGCACTGACCTCACCTTCATGCGACGAAAGAGACTTGTTGATCAAAAGATTTCTCGAAAGAGGGGCCAAAAATGGTGAAGTCACATTCTACCTTACTGCCGACTCGGGCAACGCAAAATTCCTGGCAAAAGAGTTTCAGTCAAACTTCTACCTCTTCATCTGCAATCCCAGGGCAGATACAATGGCGGAAAGCTTGCCCAACACGTTCAAATTAAAAGGTGTTGAAAACCTTACCGAAATCACTATCTCGTTGACAAAAGCTGTTCGCACTTTAGACGCATCACAACATGCTCCAAGAAGAGCCTGCATCGGGATAGTCTCCGACATCTTGCTGCAACATCATGCAGTTCAAACGAGAAGATGGTTGGCTGACCTCATTCCAGAACTCAAATCGAACGGCTTCACCACTCTGGCAGTGTTGAATCCCCAGATGCATCCTCCTGAAGAGGTTCAAGCAATCCTGGAAATCTTCGAGGGGGAGATCAGCATTCACGAGAAAGAAGGCCTGCGAAAATCCATAAAGATAAAAAAAATGTACAACCAGAAATATCTGGACTGCGATCTGCCACTGGAAAAATAGTGTTTTGAGTGAGTGAATTGAACGACCAAGACATGACACGCATCTACGAGAAGGAGGAGGGAAAAGTCTTCAAAGATTTCCAAAGATCAGGAAAATGCACAATGAAGAATCTCTCGACTTTGAATTAACCCTTAAGAAAAGAAAGACTAAAGAGATGAAGAGTTGCTAGGGTCTGAAGCTTGAAATTTGCTCCAGACCCCTTTTAAGCTTATTTTTCTCCGAACAATGGCATGTTTGGAAAGACTTCGATGCCATTTTTATCTATGGAATAGGGGACAAGGCTCGGATTAACTTTGGCTTCCCTCATCTTTTCAACTTGCATCGCTCTCGTTGTGGTTCCTCCTGAAAACAGGGTTTGCAGCATAATGACTCCGTGAACCAAGAACTCCTCGTCCAAAGCACTACGTTCGAGACCTAAGTGTCCCAGCTCGGTTGTTACGAGACTGGTGGCTCCCAAGTCTGAGAGGGATTCTATCAAGTCTACGACCGTCGTTCTTCTTTCGACAGGGTCTGGAAATCGGTAGATCAGTGCTGCCAAAGTGTCTACTACGACTCTTTTTGCATTGGCCTGTTGGATCTTTGCTTGTATGTCTTCTACGAGTTTATCGATCGGCAGCGCTTTGCCTCTTAGGCTGGTAGACTCTTGTTTGTAGAGGTTCTCTTTCAGCATGGCTACTCGCGACATTCGTGTTGCGTCTACGTAGGCGAACTTTCCTTCTCTTTCTGTTTTCTCGAAGTCCCATCCGAAGTTCTTCATTTCGGAGTAGTAGTGCTTCTTGCTTTCGTCTAGGCTGACGAGAATTCCGTTTTCTTTGTTTTCGTGGATTCCTTTGTATAGAAATTGGCTACACATTATGGTTTTGCCGGAACCAGGTCCGCCGACGACCAGAACCACTCTTCCTTCTGGAAAACCGCCGCCTATTAGTTCGTCTAAGCCGCTAATTCCGCTTGGAACCTTTTTTGACAACACATATCACCTTAAGTAAGCTCAGATTATATTTCGTCGGTATTTATAGATTATGCAAAGAGCCAGCCACGCTTACTTGGATCAAAAAAGGTCGACTCTGCGCGCAATTGATGCCTTGTTCGTCATCTAAACTGAGGCCCAAGAGACCCAACTGACACGATTCAGTCAATTAGGGGTATTTCCAAGCTGGATTTCGAAGTCATGCTGAGCGACCACGTGGAACCCTCAAGCCCTACGCGTCGGAGGGAGTAGAAGAATTCTATGCGTCTTTGAAGCAGCATGAAAGTCCTCGGATGCGTTTCTGTCTCAGGAGTTCTTATCGAGGAAATCATCGTTCCGGTGGATCGGGAAGTGAACTCACCTTCTTTGGTTCCTGTGTCAGTGATACGTGGTTCCCCATTCGCAAGTCACCTGTGTATCTTATTTCGCCGTTTATGCGGCAGTGCGATTCAATCGTTATGCTTTCGCCATAGACATTCTGTGCTTCTGCGCCTGTTTCAAGCAGCACTTTCTTGCCGTAGATGCTCTCCGTGTGTGCGTCTTTGCCTATGATGACATTGTCTGCTTTTATCAGTCCCTGAACCCTGCCTCGTTTCCCTATTTCAACGTGGCGACCCAGTGCTCCCTCTTTGGTTGTTATCGTTCCGCCGACTCTGATGCTATCTTCTGCTGACGCTTTTCCAGCGTTCAACAGTCCCCCGACCTCAATCACCTTGGCAGAAACTTCGCCGCCCACTCGTACCGTGCCTCCCACTTCAAGACTGCCAGCGATCTTGATGGATCCACCCACTTCCAGTGTTCCTCCAACGTCAATTTCTCTCCCAACACCTGATCCTGATATCTCAACCCTGCCGCCCACGTCTATTTCTTCGAATTCTAGGTCGCCCTCAACCTTAAGTGAGCCTCCTACGTCTATGTTTCCTCCTTTGCTCTTGCTCCCAAGCCGCACGGTCCCACCGACATCAATTTCTCTGAACTCTAATTGGCCTTTGGACTCGAAGCTGCCCCCCACGTCTACCTTCCAGACTTTTCCGCTAGCAACCCTCGCAGTGCCGCCAACCTCCAATTCCTCGATGTTCACTTCGGACTCCAACACCACGCTTCCCCCGACATCAACCTTCTTCGTCTCTGTCTTTCCTCGTGACACAAAGCTTCCCCCGGCATCTATGCTTTCAGTCTTCACATCCCCATCGACTTTCAAGGTCCCGCCTACGTCAACATCTTCAGCCCGGAGGTGCTGACTCACATACAAGGATTTGTCGACATCCACGCGTCTGGCAATCAAGTTTCCATAAACTTCCATCTTCCCGTCCTCAACGCGTATATCATCAGCTACGGTCATGTTTCCGCGAACCATCACGTCACCCTCAGCTTCCAGCTTCTCGGCTGAGAGATTACACTCGAAAAGATCGTTTCCTTGACAGTAGACCGAACCCAGCACTTTCACTTCAGTGCCTGCTCCGCCACCGCTGACTACTGTATTCCTGCCCACCATGAGGTCTCCTTCAACAGTCTCCAATGTTCTCCTAGTTCCAGAAGGAACAGTTGTTCTGGCGGTCATGTTGCCTCACCGTCAGACTCAGAATCGAATTGAACCTTAAAAGCAAGACTCACGTATTGTGACTGCTTAAAGTCAGTACTGGAGACATCTCCCGAACTACAACTCTGTTGAGGGAGACTTCCAAGTTCTATATGGTCATGCTAGAATTTAAAGACTAATGGAAGAATCTTCTATTCTTCTTTTGGACAGTTATGACCGTCTGAGGCAATGTATTTTCTTCCACATCTTGGACATTGGTATTCAGGATTGTGTTCATACTTGATTCCTACAACACGTCCCTGAATCGCATGATGATCCAAGGATTGATTTACTCTCCTAGAAATTTCTAGCATTTTCTTTCTAGTCTGTTCAGATTGTTCTATTGGGTCCATACTACTTCTTCCTCTTCTTCTTTTTCAACCTGCTCTTTCTAATCTGGTCTTGAATCCAATCATCTTTGAAATCCACAGGGGATTTGGAAGTGTCCTCAGTGGCGACAGTCTCTTTTTCATCAGTCATTTTTCCATGCCTCTTTACTTTAGAATCTCGATGATAGAATGGCATCGAGGACAATGCGAAGGGTTTCCTTCCGTCTGAAATTCCAGTCCACAACTCTTACATCTGCATTTCTTTCTGCCATATTTTCCATATCTTCTTTCATTCATTTTCTTTTCCTCCTTTTGCCATAATGCGAGTCTACTCGTTTGATCTTCTTGCTTGCACAGACAATATGGGAAGCTTGATTGTTGGACTTGATTCGTTGAGTACCATCTTTCATCTGATCACTGTAGATTGTCTCTGTCTCAAAATCTATCGTTACTGTAGGTTTACCTCTAGCTTTCCATACTATCTTTCTATCTTGAACTGTTACTGTAGGTGGTTCAGTATATCATATATTCATATGGATCTGATTGGGGTAATCTTCTAAGTGTTGCTTATCTTTGACTCTATAGTATAATGGACGAGAAGATAGCTTAGTGTATCTAGTGACATAATTACTTCCTTTATTGTTCTTCTTGTTTACTTTTCTCATTGTTATCTCAAATGCCTTTGTTCACTAGTGAAACAGATTTTGATGGGAAAAGACCATAGAGAGATTGTATTTTGGGTAGATACCCTATTGTATTGCAACTTTGGACGGCTAGAGGAATAAAACTGGAAAGACAGTTCTGGATACCCAGATTCTTTCTTTCCTTACCTCCAGTCTTCCGAGTTGTTATCATCTCTCATTCCTCTATTATCTTGTATCCCGACCATCCACAATCTTTGCAATGGTAATACTGAATATCTGTTGGAATTCCTCTCTTCCTAAACCTTCTTATGCCAAACTTGACTAGATTTGAGCTTGTACATTTCGGAAATCTCATTGTTATTCCTCTTTCGTCAAATAGAGTCTATTTCTTTTCCAATATAGAGTACGTCAAACAAACTTATAAGTATTACTGTGCATGGAAACGACCATTATTTCTTAGATTGAACTCACAAGAATGTCTCGAAGTATCATGTACATTTCTGTACTTAGTCATGGTTACCCATGATGATTTTTCCATAGACATTTTCTGGTATATTCGAGAGATCGAAAAAGCCCACCGCGCGCGTGGTATTCTGATTACTGGTTCAAATTTGACGTGATGCAGTTTCTTGTTTTTCCTTGGGTCATCATGTCAATGTTCATATTTCAGATTCTAGCATTGGCTTCAGGTGCAGCTTCCATCATTTTTAACAGAAGACTTCTGTCCCTAGGACCAGTCCTACTGTGCTTGGCAGTCTTGATGGAGATGATTTACTTTGATATAAGCTTAGATCATTCGTATGTTTGGAAGTCTGATTATCAACTAGGATACTGGCTCATCTATCCATCAATGTTTTTCTTCACAATCGCCTTCACACTGAGTCTATTGAGCCATAGGAAACAAACAAAACTGACTCAGTCTTTTCTGAACACAAAGCAACAGAGCTACGATGGAAAACTTCTATGGAGTCCCTAGAACCGTTGTGAAATAGCTACTGCTTCGAGCAATGAAAAGAAAAAAAGAGTTGGTTCAGTATTTACGCTGGTAGTCCTATCACTTCCAGAGTTCTGTTCCAGACGTCACCCGTTCCTGTTGCTGAGAGATACCATCGAATCTTTATTGTGTATGTCCCGGCATTCACTGGACCATAATAGAAATTGAAACTGCAAGCACCCTCTACAATTCGATGGGAGTGAGTATTGGGGTAACCATTCTCGACACTGAGCCGGGGAGTCAGTTCAATCGTACCGGGTGTTGCTGCAGTTCCGTTGACTGTAGCTTGGCAATATATGTAGGCATTTTCATTTACACTTGCTGCTGTCATCCCGGCGTCTGCACTGAACATGATTAGCAATTGGCTTGTCCTGTTGAGTGTTAATGTGACTGATGTGTAAGGCATGTCAACGAAACTGGCTGTCTCAGTTGTAAATTGGTGGCTGATGTTATAGGTCAGGTTGAAAGGAATTGCAGACGGTGCTAGATCAAGATTGGTGACAGAAAAATTCCCCTCCAATGCAGATACTCTTGCCGTCAAATTATCAACTACTGATTGAAGCGTTGTTAGTGAAGAATTCATAAGGGCAAAGTTAGTCTGTAATGTGTTGACTGCTGTCTGAAGCCATGTAACAGTGGAGTTGAGAGAAGCGATATTTTCTTGAAGCATTGTGACATTGGTTTGAAGTTGGGCAACTTCTCCTTCCAATGTATAAGTTCGGTTTTCCAATGAAGTAGTTCGGAACTGAATGTCAATAACTGAAGCATTCAGACTGTCTGTCCTTGAGACAATATCCAGAAGTGAAGCATTTAGAGTGTCGATTCTGGATTGGAGTGTTGAAATCGTGTCATTCATTGGAAGAGTAATACTCTCCAGTGCAGTAACTCTGCCCTGAAGATCAATAAGTGAAGCATTACAGCTGTCTATCGTGTTGAGTAGCTGAGTGTAAGTGTTATTCACTTCGATCAGTAATTCTGTTTTGTTTATAAGTTGCCCGCCTGTTCCGAAGTCTAGGCAAACAAGAGCTACGTCTTTCCCGTCAATCTTGCCATCGTCATTCACGTCCATCCAAGGATCATAGACTCCTACTCCTGAACTGAATATTGGAAGTACTCTGAACATTGTAATTGCCAAGCAGAAAGTGATCAAAGCGACAAGAACCAAGTTTCTCTTAGTTATCATTGTATCACCTCCCTTTCCCCTCTCAGAATATACTGCTCTTTATCCTTCAGTGAAGTTAAATGATTTGTGAAAACATCCTCTAGAAGCAACTGCCGTTTCAATGCACTAGTTAGACTACGATGAAAAGCTTCTATGGACTCCCTGAAACCATTGTGGAAGCATTTTCTGTGTACATAGTATGTTTGGGTGTAGACCTAAACTCTTTTAGAAGATAGCTCAAAGATGTATCTTGGCAACTGAGGAGGCATAGTTTTGGTAGAACACTGGAGAAGGTCACTGGTAAAGGCGATTACTTATAGACTTCTAATCATTGTGTTAGACATTACAGTCATCTACTTATTGACTAGAAGACTTGACCTTGCACTCGGGTTCATGATTATCAGCAACGTCTACACAAGCATAGCATACTATTTCCATGAAAGAATCTGGAACAAAATAGGTTGGGGAAAGACAAAGTGAGATTTGTTCTTCTGTGATATCCTTTGGCTATAGACTTCTAGGGAGTCCCCAGAACCATTGTGAAATGGAGCCATTATCTTTCAAGTGCAGTTCCACAGGAGGGACAGAATGCATAGTTTCCCTTTGGTATTTCTTTTCCACATCTATGACATGTCGGAGGAGGAACAATCTCAGCTTTTTCCCTAGCTTCCTTCTGACTGACATTATGTTCTAGAGACAAGTTGAGTATCAATGCTCTTACATCTTTTCTCCTAAGATTATGATTCTCTATAGCCTTTTGTACCCAAGCATAGAATAACTCAGCGCGCGCACACAGCTTTCATGTCTTTGGTAGTTTGACTTCTGCTTTGTTAATAAAAAAAGAAAAAAAGGAAACCCATCTATTGAGTGTACTGATATTCCACAAACAAGCTTAAGTCTTGAACGAGGATCGCATTTACTAATGGTTGAATAGTTAGATTGTTTATGCCTGGCTGTAGGGTTTGGACTCGGGTGATTGGAGCTGAGTTTACGAGGGCTTGGTTTGGGTAGTTAAATTCCAGGGTGCACACACTGATACCATTAAGAAGTATCGGTGCGTTCTGTATTGCTGTACTGTATGAGATCGATTGCAGTACAATGCGACTTACGTTGAAATCGGAGGCTAGAGGGTTGAAGATAAAGAAAAATGTTGCTGGATATTGAATCGTAACAGGGATTCCTTGTGCGGTTGGTCCTCCATAATATGGGTTTCCTGAGCCTACTACTGAAGTTGTTTGAACGGAAATTATGCAAGACGTGTTGAAAGTTCCCGATGGCAGATAGTCGGTAGTTTTCAGATTACCTTGTCCGTCCAACGGAAAGTTTGTTACGTTCACGTCCCTTGTTGGGTCTCCAGCTGTTCCATAAATCAATGCTGGCAGAGCTATGTCTTTTCCGTCAATCTTGCCATCGCCGTTCGCGTCCAGCCAAGGGTCGTATTGACCTGCAGTCTGGCTTCTGATAGGCGCTACCCCAAACAAAAACGTTGTCAGAAGGCATGTTGCTGCAATAGCAAAGAACAGATGCTTTCTTGTTATCATCATATCACCTCCCTTTCTCCTCTCAGAGTACGCTATGTCTTATCCCCCAGGTTCAGTATATGATTTCTGTAACTTTCTTCATTAGGAAAACACATAGAAATGCGCTGTATCTTATTCTCATGCTTCCAGAAACTTCTGGACCGCTCTGGCTCTTGGTGATTCTTCGGAAAAGAAAAAGGAAGGTGTTATGGGCCGGCTTGTCCATAATGTAAGGCTGCTATGGCTATGTCTTTGCCGTCTATTTTGGCATCGTTGTTCACGTCGCTGTTGGGATTCCAGATCCAAGGCGGTTGACACCCTGGGGCAGAGCCGTAGCACAAGGCCACAATCGTTATGTCTTTGCCGTCAACCTTCCCGTCTGGAACAAAATCCCACGGGTTAGGCGTACCGCCAGTCAAGTCTCCAACAATCGAGACGAAAACGCAGCCGCCCGTCAAGTTATTGTCCGATGTGCTTGTTTCACCCGGAACAGGCCAAGCATAAGCGCTGATCGTATAGTTCCCCGTGGCAAAGCCCGTGGTGTTCCAGGTGAAGGTTAGGGTTGTGGAGTTCCCGCTTGACAGGGTTACTTCTGTGAATCTGGCGATGACGGTTTCGTTGGCATATAAGGTGACATTAAAGGTTTCAGTGTAGTCGCCTTGGTTGGTTGCCGTGACGTTTATGTTTAGGCTGTAGCCCTGACCAACAACAGTCTTAGAAGGTGTAACATTTGTGACTGCAATTTGAGACCATGTCTAGTCAGCGTGTTGATCGCATGGTTTCACAAACGCCTTCTCGCGATGCGAACCAGATCGTTCAGCAACGCGTCACCAACGTCGAGCAAAGACATTCAGACTAACTTTCTTCCATTTCTCAAGTTCTAAGAGGCATTTCGTGCTCCACGTATCGCTGGTTATACATTTTTCTTATTCTTAGAAACTTCTCTAGGCCTTCGCTCGATTCTTTTTCATAGACGCTGATTTCGCCCTCGAATAGACCTAAGACAGCCTGGACTTGTTCTGAAGCATGCATGTACGGGTTCATGACTGCCAGTGTTGTAAACCCTTTTGACTTCAACTCAGGTATCAGTCCGCTCAGCCATTTTTGTGTTTGAAGAGGACCATGTTGTAGGAGAACGTCGGAGACGATCTCAATGCAGGCTCTTCTCGATTTCCCAGATCTTCCATCGAGCTTCCTTAGAGCTCCAGCTAAAGCGATGCTAATGTCATTGAGATTTTCGATGCCCTTTAGCGCAAATGCGTTAGGCAAGCTCTTGACGGTATTCTCCGCTTGAGGGTTACAAACGAAGAGGTAGAAGTTCGATTGATAGTTTTCCGCGAGTGTCTTCGCCTGATCGGGATTCACTGTAACATAGAATGTTACTTCCCCGTTTTGAGCCCCAGCTTCGAGGAATCTTCTCACCAGCATCTCCTTTTCATCGCATGACGGCGACGCAAGAATGACTGCATAGTTCTTCGGAATTCCTCCGAGTAGCAGATCGTCTAAGCCTTCGTGTCCAGTGCTCAGGCGGTTTGAAAGGACAGATCTCGGAACCTGGATCTTTAAGGGTTCGCTCAATGCAGCGAAGAATTTTTGCATTCTTCTGTATGTCTCCAAGAAATCCAGGCCCCATTTTGTTGCTTGGAATTTCCTGCGATCTGCGACATCGATTTCTCTCACGAACCCATGGGAAACCAACAATTCCAGAATCTTCTTTGCTCTGTCCACCGGGAGGTTTGAGGCGTATGAAACCCTCGTCAGAGAGCAGACTCCTTTCTTCATGATCACATCTACAATGTCCGCATAGATATCGTACTTCGTCCGTCTTCCTTCACTCAAGAACCAAAATCTCCCGTCTATGTGAGAAATAACCGGCAGAACCTTAATCTCGTTTACGGTTTGAAGGGGCGCATGAGCGTGCTCTTAACAAAAACTAAATTACCAAGGTTCTTCAACATACTTGAAAAGGTTCAAGCCTCATGAACGTTTGGAAAGATGTTCCCGCAGGCGACAAGCCGCCACAACTGGTCAATATGGTCATAGAGGTGGCCACGGGTTCAAGAGACAAATACGAGTACAACGGCGACTGGGAATCCTTCGTCTTAGACCGCATAATACCCTCATCCGTCGTGTTTCCTGTCGATTACGGGTTCGTGCCACGAACACTATACGACGACAACGACCCCCTAGACATAATGGTTCTGACCTTCGAACCCCTAGAGGTAGGCTGCATAGTAAAGGTGAGAGTCATCGGCGCCTTAGTAGTCGAAGACGAAGAGGGAGAAGACGCAAAAATACTCTCAGTCCTCGTCAGCGACGCCAGATTTAACGGATACAACGACATTACAGACGTACACCCACACCAACTGTGCGAAATCCAGGAATTCTTCGAAACCTACAAACGCCTAGAACCACACAAGTGGGTAAAAATCAAACAATGGCAAAACAGCAAAGACGCACAGCAGATAGTGAACTACTCACTAGAAAAATACAAGAAAATGACTCGAAAATCCGAAAGAACCAAATCCTCCTAGAAGGATAACACTCAAGCTCTAAGCTTTGACGGACAAATAATCAGTAATCTTCTTCTGAAACAAAGCGTTCTTCAAAAGCTCACTTCTGCCTATCCAAGTCTTAAGGGGAATCTGAAACCGAGCGCCAATCCACTTCAAGGCCAATTCTAAACTATTGAACTTGTAGGGCGGCTGCCTCACAGCGTTCCGCACGTTCTCTCGGACCTGCCAAACGCCAACGGGCATGATATACCCGGGTCGAGCCTCGCGAAGCACTATCACCGTAGCCTGTCTTCTCTCTTTGACGAGCTGCTCGCAAACTGCTAATCGAGCAGAATAATAGCAGCCGCCGATCTCCGCGTAGGTGGTCCGACCCTCATAGCCTTCCCAATCGCCGAACATGACTGTCCATTTGCCATCAGGGTTCCAAGTTGTCCCAGGATACCAAGCCTCAATGGCCTCGTAGCTCCACGAACCCGGAATCATCAAAACCTCAAAAACATTATCCAGATATCGAGACTCGTACACGCGATATTCGTTAATCTCAGGATATTCCTTGACCTTGCTCCTCAAATCCTTTGACAGGATGTTATCGACGGCTGTTATGCTCCAGCGCGTCGGGACGAGACGTCGCTTTCCTCCTATTCCGAAAGCTCCGACACTGAAAGCCTTCTGAATCTTCGAAACGAAGACCCCTTTTCCATAAAGCTCTTTGACCGCGTCAACGGCCCTTAAGTCTGTGTCGCCGTAAGCCTTCTCAACGTGGTGGTCCCATCGTGCATTACCGACGTCCAAATCACGAATCTGTGCAGACGGCCCAAAAGGCTGAACCTCATCATCCAAGAAAATGCTCCCCCTAGGCTTGTTTTTCAGAACAAGCTTAACGTCAACTGGGCTCATGGCCAAGGCAAGCTCCCGGGTTTTATCAACGATTTTCCCAGCATCCTCAAACTTGCAAACGTGAACCCGATGCTTACCGCGAACGAGCATCGAGCGAAAACCAACGATCTCATCCATCGACCGGCCAAACCAGTGCTCTGGCAGATCGTAAATGCTCGTGTCCTCTTCAACAGGTGGAACCAAAGGTCCAGCATAGACCATGGGATAACCAACGCGGCCGATGAAAACTCCAGGCGGGGAAGCACCCGCAATGTCTTCACTGCCCATAAGCGGCACGCTGCGCAGAAAATAGTTCACCTTGACCATGATCGGACAACGAGACTTGCCACACAGGTTCCTCGAACCCTTACAGAGCACACATTGACTACTCTTAGAAGCGTGCGTCGTCACTTTAAGCGACTCACCAACATCGGCGTTCAAGCCAGTAAGCAAATCATCTAACCAAGTACTAGAAACTCTACGAGTCGAACCAGTCTGCGAAAACACCAATCCCCATCATCAAAAAAAGGACGAACCAAGCTCTTAACTTTTCTGGACCACCCTGAAAAACTTCACCCGTCAAAATCGCGCATTTTATATCTGTTCTCAAACATCAATAATGACAGCAGGTGAACCGGGTTGAACGAAGAAATCAGATACTACAAAGGAAGACACAAAGTGAAAATCTTGACAAAGACACAGGGTAACTGGATCGTCGAAGCATTAGAACCCTTCGAAGACATAGTCAACAACCAGAAAATACAGGTCAAGACCAAAGAAAGACGGATCGTCCGGCCAAACCTCCTCTACAAAGAACGGGGTCTAACTCCACCCATGAAAGAACACACCTACGAGCTAAAGATGGAAAAGAAACTCAAACAAATCGTTCAAGAAAAAGAAAAGAAAACTAGTCAGTAACCACAAATTCGCTGTAGCTCTTCGTAATGAAAGAGTGCAGTCTCTTTCCAAGATCGCAATTTCCATGTTCACACGTTACCTTCTTATGAAGAAGGCTGTGGTGGCATCGTTGCCGACGCCTGAGCCGGCTGCGTCTTTATTTCAAAGAATGCTATAGCCAACAGCAGAAAACCGACCCACAGGAGAATGAGACCTACGAGAACTATCGTCAGAACAGCACCAATCAGCATCAACAGATCAGCTGTAGCAAAAAGGTGGGTCCTTGATCTAGCAGCAAGAGTTTTCAACGACCTTCTCAACAAAACGGCTGCGACGACGAAGCACACGAAGAGAATAACCAAGGCTCCTAATATGGCTCCTATGTAAGGTACAAGCGCACTCTAATTCGTGGAATTTTGCAGGTTCAAATTCTGGAGTGCACTCAAGTCAGTCCAATTGGAAATATGAATGCCAAGGATCGGCAGCATACTAAAAGCTGAAGTCACGATCACAACCACAGAAACCAATCCGCCCACCACGGCTAGGATGGCCCCATAAAGCACGTTGGTGAAAATGCGTCGCTCCCTGTAATAATCTGCCAAGCTGTTCAGGGCCACCAGCACAAGTATCAAACCTACCAAGCCTATTATGCCCGTATAGAACCCTGCGAATGGACCGATGAGCATCAGTATTGCCCCAATTCCGCCTAAAGTCTTGCTCGAATCCAGATCCATGCCTCAAAACCTCAAAGCATGGTTTGCTATCCTCACAAATAGAAGCCTCTCTTGTCCAACGATCTTGAAAGAACTTGAGTGGCGCCCTGGCCGGGATTTGGACCCGGCTCAAGCCACAGAGTTTCTTCTCTGCGATGTCCTGCGGGCGACAGCCGCATATACTAGACCGGACTATACTACCAGGGCTATCATTTTGGCCTAGGCGCCGAAATGGATAGGTAAGAAACACCATATTAAGTTTGTCTCAGAAAACCACGATCTGCTTGCCTGGAGATCTCGATAATGCTTCAACATACGTTTGATGAGAAGTTATCTTTGTTTCGTGTTCTTGTTGAGGTGGCCTTTTTCAGTCAAATAGTCGACGAGCGCTTCTTTCCATTCTCTCATTCGCATGTCATGCTTCGGAAACTTCACACTTTTTAAAGCTGAGTAACTGGGCCTACGGGCCTTCCCCGGCGACTGGCTTGTCTTGGTCGGTGTCAACTTGGGATTAAGACCTGCAAGGTTGAAAATCTCCTTCGCAAATTCGAACCAGGTGCAACATCCCTTGTTCGTGACATGATAGATTCCGTAAGGCAGCTTCGCCTGCACCATCCTTCTTATTGCAGCAGCCGCGTCTATCGTGTATGTGGGACTCATCCACATATCATCTACAATGCCGATGGGCTCGTTCTTGTTGGCCTTTGCAATCATCGTCTCTACAAAGTTTCCTCCCTTGCCGCTTGAACCGGCAGCGCCGAAGAGGCTTGCAACCCTCACGATGTAGTGTTTAGGATTTTGTCTCGTGAAGAGTTCGCCTGCAAGCTTTGAGATCCCGTACGTGTTGATCGGGTAGGGCACATCATTTTCAGTGTAAGGCCTATTCTTGGAACCGTCAAAAACATAGTCCGTGCTTATGAACACGTGTACTGCCTCGATTTCCCTCGACACCTTAGTCACGTTTCTGGCGCCTAAAGCGTTTACGGAGAACGCCTTGAGGGGTTCATCTTCACATTGATCCACTTTGTGCATGGCTGCAGTGTTCACTATGACGTCAGGATGATGATCTTTCAGTTTCAGGCAGCTGTTGTAATCTGAAACTTCAATGTCCTGATGAGTTTGGCCTACAATTTTGTGCTCGTTATGGAAGGCTTTCATCAAGTCTGTGCCAAGCTGGCCTGTTGAGCCTATGACGACTATTCTCATAATAATGCTCCGTTGATCTCCACGTCCTTGAGAAAGGCATGCATTTCCAGGAGGTCATGGTACCATTTGACGGTTATCGTTCTCGGATCATCAGGGTTCAGCGTGCCCTCTTTGAGAGCCTCAAAAACTTCCTTTGAGCCTTCCTTTGGCGTGTAAAGCGGCTTGTAACCAAGTGTCGTGCGGATTTTCTCGAAGCTCACTTTGTAGCTTCTCTTGTCTGGCGAACCGTACCACGCATAGTTGAAAGGCAGACCGATGGACTCTGCAACGAGCTTGGCCAAGTTGAAAACTTGGACGTTTTGCTCGTCGCTACCAACGTTGAAGACCTTGCCGTTCACCAATTCGGGGTCTGACTCTAATACCCTAATGAAAGCGTTTGACGTGTCTTTCACGTGTACGAAGGGTCGCCACTGGTCACCATCACGCATGATCGGTATCCTGCCGTTCTTGAAAAAGCCTAAAACCATGCCGTTTACTGCAAGATCAAATCTCATCCTCGGAGAAAAACCGTAAACCGTAGCCTGCCTCAGAGCCGTCACGCTGAAAGACTCGCTTGCCAAGGGCAGGACTTCCTTCTCAGCTGACACGTTTGCCCTCGCATAAGTCGTCAACGGGTTCACGCTAGACTCTTCGGTCAACGTGCCCTCCTGAAAACCGTAAACGCTGCACGTACTGGCCAAAACATATTTTTTCACTTTGTGTTTCTTCGAGAGAGCAGCCACTCTTGCTCTGCCTTTGTAATTTATTTCCAGCGTCTTCTGAGGGTCAAGTTCACCGCTAGGATCGTTCGAAAGAGAAGCCAAATCTAAAACTGCATCTACGCCTTCCAAAATGCTCGGTTCAAACCATCTTATGTCAGCTTTGACCAACGTTATTTTTTCGGCTATTTCTTTTATCGAGTCCTTTCCGAAGAAGAGCCTGTCCAAGCATGTCACATCATGGCCTCTCTCAAGGAGAGTCCTTGAAAGTATAGACCCTATGTATCCTGCTCCTCCCGTGACGAGAACCTTCATGCTGTCATCTTCCTACTTATGCGGAGGGGCAAACCAGTCCCACGGTTTGCCGACGCGAGGATCGTCTTTCCTGCCATTTATCTCAGTGGGAATTATCGTCTGATCGTTCCAAGGTCGCCGGATCTCATCTGGATCCTTATAGTCATAAAGCCTCGTCACAAAGTACGTTGTCAGAGACCGCTCGTTACTGATGGTCCTGGTCCCATGCAAATACTTGCCAGGTATCCTTACCAACGTGATTTTCTCCCCACTTGCTACTACCTCAGCCAGCTTTCCGGTTTCCTCTTCGTAGGCGCATATTTTCACAGCCCCTTCTAGAACCAAGAAGTAGTCTACTTGGCCCCTAACGTGTTTGTGCCAGGCTCTGATAACGTTCGGATAGCTGAAGCTTATGTTTGCTTGAGTTACCCTGTCGTCTTCAAACAATTCCTTCCAGTCTTCCCTCAATGCCTCTGCGAAAAAGCCCCTCTCGTCTGGAAGGATGTTTATATCTTGTGTTCTTACTCCTTCTAGCGCGTATTCCTTCATGTTCTTACCCCAGTTTCCCTTTCTGTCCGTCAAAGACTTGCTCGATCTGGAAGCTATTTGATGGCAGTGTTCTATAAATGCTCAGGATCTATCGCCTCTTTACACTTCCACTTCTGAGTAGTCCCCGATGTGAAGCCTTATCGTTTGGTTCTTGTGGCTCTTCGTCACCTTAGCGTTTTTTCCGATTAAGCTTTCTTCAAGCCTCTCCACATCCTTTATTACCGCGCCTTCCAGAATCACGCAATACTCCACGTTGGAATTTACGATCTGCGAATAGTCGCCTACACTAGTGTAAGGTCCAACGAAAGAACCCTCTATGAGCGTGTTCTTGCCTATTGCACACGGCCCCCTAACGGTGCTGTTCACTATCTCTGCACCCACGTCGACTCTGACTCTTCCTTCAACGTTGCTGTTTCTGACGTTCCCCTTGACGTCCCTCTTGATGTACTCGTCCAAGATCTTCGCGTTAGCTGACAGTATGTCATCCTTCTTCCCCGTATCTAACCACCAGGACTTGAGTACCTCGGCTTTGACTTTGAATCCCATGTTTATCATTTCTTGCAAGGCGTCAGTAATCTCGAGCTCACCCCTCCATGAAGGCTTGATTTTCTCTATGGCCTGATGAACCTTGCTGGAAAAAACATACGTGCCAACTATGGCCAAATTGCTTGGCGGCTCCTTGGGCTTTTCCACGAGCCGCACGACGCAACCTTTTCCATCCAAGACTGCTACACCGAATCTGGCTGGATCGTCGACCTCTTTCAACAGGATAAGAGCATCCAGCCCTTCGTGCTCGAATTTCTTCACCAGACTAACTATGCCCAAACCCTGAAGGTTGTCTCCTAAACACATGACAACGTCGTCGCTTCCGAGAAAATCTTGAGCTGTCTTCACAGCGTGCGCAAGGCCAAGTGGCGCTTGGAGGATATAACTGACCTTTAAGCCCCACGCCGAACCGTCCTTAACGTAGTCTTTGACGTAGTTTCCCGTTTCAGGCGTAATTATCATACCAACGTCGACGATGCCAGTTTCGGCAACCTGGTCAAGAACGTAGCCCAGAATAGGCTTGTTGGCAACAGGTATGAGCTGCTTAGCCAAGGTGAAAGTCAAAGGTCGCAGCCGAGTTCCCTTGCCTCCACTCAGGACCAACGCCTTCAATTCAACCGCCACTGTCCAGAAAGGATTCCTAATCGTCTTTTAAATATTCTTTGCCTCACTATTTCAGAGTCCACAATGGCCTGTTTGCTGGAAAACGGAAACCTCAGCTTCTTTTTCCACGAACGTATTCTTCCAAGACTTCGTCAGTTGTCTTTGACTCATCCTTCTTCCTATCGAAAACGCTGGACTTTTGGGCCTCCCCTGAGTACCACGATCGTTTTCTATCATGGTAGAACGTCAACACGAACCCGGCAGAAGCCATTAAGAAGCCTAAGAATGTCAAGATCGGCCCCAAAGCAACAGAAACATTGATGGGCTGCTGCGTGAAGAAGTAGAGAAGGTTAGGCCCTCCAAGTATCATAATCGTCACGATTAGACCTCCGATTGAAATGTTTATCCCCAGAATCACTACTAGAAGAGAGAGAATCTCGTTATGTGCGCTTTCATCCGCTTTTCGCTGGAGCCAATCCTCGTAAGACAATATTCCCACTGCCAAAGTTGTGTTGAACTGGGCTTTCGAAACTACGACGGTGAACATTAGAGGTAAAGTTTATGGTTTCAAAATAAGGATTCAGAATAGAGCTGCAAGCGTTGGGCTCATGCTTCTTATCCGCGCTTTCTTCCAGCCTTCTTGACCACGGAAGCCAACGCATTGTGGCGAGTTGCCGAAGCAGCACTAAGGGTTGAAGGCGTGAAGATTCTGAACGGCGACGTTGGAGATGAAGCAGCCAAATACCAAGCGAAAACCCTCGTCGACCAGCTACAATCCGAGAAGGCGCATGCACAGTATCATATGATCCAACAGCCGCACACGGACTTGGATGTTGCGGATTTAGAGCTGCTTTACGCGCCGATATGGTTCTCCCGCTACGACCACAAAGGAAGGAAAATGGTCCTGGTCATCGACGGCAACTCAGGCGGCGTGATCAACAGCATCGGTCTCTGAAGATCCTAAAGTGATTCTCGCGGGTACTAGTAGTGAAAAGTCTTTTAAAAGTCACAGTACACATTATTGACAGAGAGTATTGTTTCGTGGAGATTAGTGTATGCCTTCATTGAAAAAGAAGAATGTTCAAAAGAAGAAGAAGCATGAGGATAAGATCGGGAAATAGCGCAGGTCTCATTTCTTGTGACCGTGTTGTTGTGGCTCATCTGCTACGCATCTAACGAGGTTAACCCATCTAGGAAATCGAAGACAAAAACCACAGGCTCAAAAAAAGAGTTGCAGATTAAGCTGCCGGTCGGACTCGAACCCTCACAAATGGAGATGTCCGTCGTAACTCCCTTTTTTTAGGGTGACATGTGGTTCTACCTTTGAAGGTGGCCTATCCATCCCAAATGAGGAGGTTCTATGTCCATTTGCCAGAGGAGAGCAATCAGCTCCCTAAAATGCTGAATATTCTCAAGCGATGTATGAACTAGAACGTCCTCCACTCGAACCATTATGCTTGGCATTGCTCCTCTCGGCAGCTCCACCTTCCTTTCAAGCTCCGCAGGCTCCATCCTTGCCATATACGCTTTCGCTTTTGATTCGACCTCCGTTGCACGTTTCTTGATGGAATCCATGTCGCGAAACTCGTCTGGACTTCGTGAAACCCAATCTTTTGTTCTTCCAGAAATGACATAGTTGACAAGCCTGTCTTCAACGTCGACAGTGCGCAGAAAGATGTTCCGCAAAGAATCAAAACTGGCTCCACAGCTTTTCACGACATCCTCCCATGGAAGCGTAGCAATCTGTTCCAAGTATCGATTCCGAAGTGTCTGGCTATATTCAAAAAGATCCCTTGAATTCATGTGACTCACACCAATGTATTTCAAATGGCGGAAGTAAAATAACAGTTGAGCCCTCCATTCCTGGGGCTGGAACCACGCTGGATGCTAGAAGAATCTAATTGATGGGTAGACTGCACGTTAGCTAGAGAGTAAAGTGCACGTGGACTCGAACCACACCATATGTTGAACGGGCGAAAACTAAGGTGGCATCCCACCAGAGGTTTATCCAAAACAATGTCGATGGCACCGGGGGTGGGATTTGAACCCTCCTCACAGTGGAGATATCTCCCGTAACTCCTTTTTTTGATAAATCAACTTGTCGGAGGTGATTGAATATGGTCAAAATAGAGATCGATGTATGGGCCAAGCTGCTTCCGGCGCACTTCAAGTACCTTGACGAATTGGAAAAGAAGAAGACTGTTGAGGTCTCGTATCATCTGATAGGCCATCAAGGCGATGTCCTGATAGTCAACGCAGATTCGGATGAACAACTCGCGAGCGTAGTGGGTGAAGACCCGTTATTCTTCTACACTGAAAAAGAAGTCTACCCGCTTACCACGCGTCAGGCCCATATGCGAAGATTGGAAGAAATCTTTGGGAAGACAAGCGCACGCTAGTAATTTGTGTCTTGTTCCCGTGTTCTGGTTGGTCAGGTAGCGCGCGCGCTCACAACGTTTAATAGTCCAATTTTGCGCAGTTTTGATTTGACTCACCGTGAAAATTAGAATCATATTGTCAAACATGGCAGTGTATTCGGCCATCTCTCTGGCCGTTGTAGCGGCCATTTACTTGGTTGACTGGGGGATTTTGTCTTCTTATGTACGTTTGCCGCCGACAGATACGTTGTTTATAGAAGGAATAATATTCTTGATAGTCGGTCTCCTATTCATAACAGGTAGGGGAGGAATTAGCCGCGCGAGTCTTGGCGCTGCAATGTTAGCCGCTAAGGCGAAGGCCATATACGGAAAAGACATTGTGAGCCCAAACGAGATTTTCCGGCGGGATGCGTGGAAATCCAGAGGATTCACTCGCACGGCTCTGATCCTGATATTCTCCGGAGTACTAATGATTCTGGTGTATTTCCTAAGTCTGTGATACCAAAGAGCGCGCGCTCTGGTCCTATATCGCGAAATGGATCGTGTTACTCAAAAAAAGGGTTTATGGAGAGCCGCTCGATCCGAAGTGTCCAGCGACGAGTGTGAGGTCTTTGCCGTCATTCTTGCCGTCTTGGTTTAAGTCGACATCAGGGTTCCATCTGGGGTCGCCTGGCACCGTCCCGAAGGCTAATGCCGCCATTGATATGTCCTTGCCGTCGATCTTGTCGTCTCCGTTCACGTCAAACATCAGCCTGACTTTTATGTTTCCGTCGGCCAACGTGTTGTCCGCAGGGACTGTGTCCACTGGTATGCTGGCAACCGCTGTCATAGTGTAGTTGTGACAGCAGGGGACGCCCGTCGTATTCCACGTGAAGGTGATCGTCTTGTTCTGTCCTACAAGCAGTGACACGGTTTGCGTGCCAACGATTCCGCCTCCAGTTATGTTGTAGTAGACGGTGACCGCTACGGTCTCATCGAAGTCTCCGTTGTTCTTGATCGTCACGTTGATGCTGGCTGACCATCCCTGGTAGACCCAGTTGCGGTACGGCGTAACGTCGGTTATGGCTACGTCATGCCGTAATACATTGACAGGCTGCGACGTGCTGTTTGACAGGTCTTCAGAGTCCCAGATTTTCAACACTACGTTGTACGTTCCTTTCAAGGCGTAGACGTGGGTTATGACGGGAATTGTTGTTGTCGTAACGTTTCCATCATCAAACGTCCACGTGTAGTTGACGATGCTTCCTCCTCTGGAGTTTGATGATGACGCGTCAAAGGTTGTTGAACTGTTCTCTATGGGTGGGACGGGAGAATATGTGAAGCTGGCTATCGGATACTGAGCTATCCATACCGTGCCGTCTGTCACTTGATTGTTTGCAATGTTTGTTTCGCCTTGAACGATACTGGCATTCGCCTTGATCGTATAGGTCCCCAACGGGACTCCTAGTGTATTCCACGAGAACGTGAGGTTTGCAGTTGCCGCCGGTGCCAAGCCTGTGACTGGAATGCTTCCTATCGGCGTGTCGTCATAGTAGGCTGTCACAGTGAAATCTTCAAAAGGCGTCCCAAGGTTTTGGGCGGTAACGTTGATGGCGACAGTGTCGCCGCTTATTACTTTGTTGGCCGATTTAGTGACACCTGCTATTGAAACGTCAGGTAATGGAACGTGACCGTCAACGTAGATTGCTCCGTAGATTGTTCCATCGTTGCCATTGCCGGAATAGTCATGAGCGATAGTTCCGCTGCCTTCATCAAAATGCCATCCCGCGACCAAGCCTGGTTCAGGGCGCCCGTACTGTCCAATGCCAAGGTTATAGTGAGCCGAAACTTCTGCCGCCGTCAATGTCCTGTTGTAGATTCTGACTTCGTCAATAGTTCCGCTGAAGAATCTGTCGCCATAGTAGTAAGAGCCTATAGTTACGTTGGTCATAGGGTTTGGTTCTGTCTGTGTAGGTGTAGGTTTCATTCCGAGACTTGAACCGTCCAAATAGGGAGTGATCTCCCAAGCAGTGTAGTCTATGACCACGGCTAGGTGATGCCAGCTCATAGTACCGATGTGAGGGTACCATTGTAGAGGGGCCGTATACACGTCATACCACACTGTTAATGAATCGTCGCCAGTCTGTATCAGAAACCTGCCGCTTCCGATTAGGGCAAAATTCGTTTCGGGCTTGAACCACAGTTCAAACGTGTACGTACTCTCGTCTATCGGCAAAACAGAGACGTAACTGCTCACTCCGTCGAAGCTCAAAGCTTTTCCCACTCCGTCACTACCTAGCACTGTTACCCTCGGCGCGAACACTAAACAAGCTGACAGAACCACTGAAATGATCAGCAGAGTTGTAGCGAGTTTTGTCATTTTCCTTTCTCCTAATCTTTTTTCTTGGTTGCAGAAAGTTATTTTTCTGCGAAAATACACTCTGCGATGTCTATGTATTAAAGTCTTATGGAACCTTCCTCTATTCAAGCAAAAGCAAATTCCCTTACCAACATATATTGTAAATGAAACATACACAGCAAATGGATGATGATTCTTCGCTTCTTCGTAATCCGATGCCAGCGAAAACAAACTTGAATGGTGTATCATTTGAACAAGCACAGAGCGCGCGAGCATGAGCCCAGCGCGCGCTACTCACCTCAAGAGAGAGATACGCGACTCACCTATTACAATTAAAAAACGAATTTAGGAACACGCATGCGCGCTAGAAGGCTGGGCTGATCCATTTAGTGCCGCATCATACCGGACATTGCCTTGGTTTGGAAGATCATGAACCTCCATGGTTGGACATTGGAAACCAGAAGCCCCTTAGCCCGGGGATGGTTGTGAGCTGCGAGCCCGGATTCTATGAAATTGGATTCGGAGGATTTCGACATTCAGACACTGTTCTGATGACCGAAGAAGGAAAAGAGCAGATGACATATTATCCTGGAGACTTGGAAGACCTGGTCGTCAGGTAGTCAGAGATCAATATCAACTACTTTAATCCGTGCCAGACTGCATCAATCAGCTGCTTCTAGACTGAATCGTTTAGAGACCTGCTTGAGCGAAAAGCTAAAGCCGAGTTACGACGTCTAACTGACTGAACGTGGTGCGAAGCAGATGTCTTCAGATTTTTGGAAATTGGCCTTGGAAGAAGCGGGAAAAAGAGGAGCGTCATACGCCGATGTCAGGAGTAGCGAAATCCTGAACGAGTTCTTGACCGTGAAAAACGGCGAGCCGGAGACAGTCAACCTTCTGCAGACGAAAGGGTTCGGGGTCCGAGTCATCGCGGATGGAGCATGGGGCTTCGCAGGCTCAGTCGTAATGGATAAAGAAGAAATCATGAACACCGTCAAAAAGGCAGTTGAAGTTGCAAGGGCAAGCGCTTTGATGAAGAAGAGGGATGCGGTCCTGATATCCCAAAAGGCTGTAAGGGCCAAGTTTTCCACTCCGGTTAAGAAAGATCCGTTCAAATGCTCTCTGGAGGACAAGCTGGACGTGCTTGTTCAGGCTGGCCGAACTCTCAAGGAGCATTCACCGCTGATAAGGGCTTCATACGCCAATTATCATGGGTTTAGGGAGAACAAGCTTTTCATGAGCACTGAGGGAGCAGAGATAAGTCAGCAGATAACTTGGTGTGGCGGAGGGGTCAGAGCCATCGCAGTCAAGAGCGGTGAGATGCAGTCTAGGTCTTATCCATCCGCGTTCAGCGGGGACTTCGCCACGAGCGGCTATGAGTTCTTCGAGTCTTTGGCGTTGGTTGACCATGCAGAAGGAGTGGGGCAAGAGGTTTTGAGCCTGTTTGAGGCGGAAAAGTCTCCTTCCGAAGAGATGGACGTTATCCTCACAGGTGATCAGCTTGCTCTGCAAACACATGAGAGCTGTGGGCATCCGACGGAGCTCGACCGAGCTCTTGGAACCGAGGCGGACTATGCTGGAACCAGCTTTCTTACGCCTGAGAAGCTTGGAAGCTTCAAGTACGGTTCAGATAAGGTGAACATCGTGGCAGATGCCACGGTTCTCGGAGGACTTGGAACATTCGGCTATGATGACGAGGGAACACCGGCAAAAAGGGTTTTCCTCATTAAGGAAGGAGAGTTCGTGGGGTATCAGAGTTCGCGTGAAACCGCGGCCGAGTTAAACCTTGGAGAGAGCAGCGGCGGAATGCGGGCCGACTCGCCCTTGGCCTTGCCGATCATACGTATGACAAACGTCAACCTGCTTCCGGGAGACTGGAAGGCTGAAGAGATAATCGAAGACACTAAAGACGGCCTTCTCATGATGACTAACCGCTCATGGAGCATCGACGACAGGCGCGTGAACTTCCAGTTCGGCACGGAGATCGGCTGGAGAATAAGGGACGGAAGCAAGGAGGAAATGATCAAGAACCCGACGTACATGGGTGTAACGCCTCAGTTTTGGGGCTCATGCGACGCCGTGAGCGAGGACGATTGGGTGATGCATGGTACGCCCAACTGTGGAAAAGGTGTGCCTGGACAGGTGATGTATGTTGGACATGGATGTGGAACCGCTAGGTTCCCTAAGGTCCAGGTCGGACTATTGAGGTAGCAGAGGTGGAACTATGGTGAAGGACAAACTATTGGAAACAGCTGAGAAAGCGGTTCAGTATTCCGTAGCCCAAGGCGTTGATCAGGCGCAAGCTTTGGCCTTTCTGTCAGACACTGCTCTGACGCGTTTCGCAAACTCGCAGATACACCAAAACGTAGCTACGAAAACCGGGGGCGTGACGATAAAGGTCATTTTGAAAAAGCGTGTCAGTAGTCTCAGGGTTAACTCGCTCGAAGAAGAGGATGTCAAGAAGGGCGTGATGCAGGCAGTCAAGATCGCGAAGGCTTCTCAGCCGAATCAGTTGTTCAAGAGCCTGCCAAAGCCCGAGCCTTGGAAGCCTATAGAGCGAGCATTCGATGAAGAAACTGCAAATTGCACACCGAAATACAGGGCTGAAAAAGTCAAGGAAGCAATCGAGAAGGCACACTCGAAATCGCCGATTGTTAAGGCGGTTGCAGGGTACTTCTCAACAGGATCGATGGCCTTTGCTGTGGCAAATTCTTTAGGTGTTTCAGCCTGGACGAGAACGTCTTCCGCGAACATGAAGGTCACGGTGATTTCGGAATCTGGCACTTCACTGGGTTTCGGGACAGCAGAAAAATACTCAAGGCGAGTCAAGGATGTTCAACCATCCATTCTTGCTGTGGATGCTTCGGAGAAGTCCACGAAGGGCATAAACCCTATTAAGCTTTCACCGGGCGAGTACGAGGTGGTCTTGTCGCCCCTAGCTGTGGCCACGCTTCTAATGTATGTTGGCTTTGGGTTCTCGGCCACGGCGTATCAGGACGGTGAGTCTTTCGTCGAGTACTGCCTCAAACAGCGGGTTTTCGACGGCAAACTTAGCATAAAAGATGATGCAAGAGATTCACGAACGCTCGTAGCTGTGCCTATTGACGGCGAGGGGGTTCCCAAGAAGGCGACGGATTTGGTGACTGAAGGCGTCGTGTCAGAACGCAGCATCTGCTACGACTCGTTCACTGCGGAAAAGGAGAACAAGAAGAGCACGGGGCACGCTCCCATTCCCATGATCGGTTTCTGGTTTGGCAGGCCTAGCCCTTTCAACATAGTGGTGAATCCCGGAAGCTCAACCCTGGAAGAACAGATTGCCGAAACAAAGCACGGCATATTCGTCACTACAGTGCACTACGTGAACCCGGTTGAACCGACAAAAGCCATCCTCACTGGGCTCACGAGAGACGGCACCTTTCTCATCGAAAAAGGCGAGATATCCAAGCCCATCGTGAACATGCGCTTCACAGACAGCATGCTTTCAGCCATGAACAATATACCAATGATTGGGAAGCAGTTGGAAATGAACAGAGGCACAACAGTTCCAACGTTGAAACTGGATAAACTTAGATTCGTAGGCCTATCCGCCTACTAACCGCCCCAATTTCACCCATGGGAATTCAATCCAACCCCATCTTAATGCGCGCGCGCTAAGTAGGCATGTTGGCCAGGTTTGAAAACGACAAGACCGACCAACAAGAACTCGTAAGAAAGTGGACTGCTGAAATCAGAAGCAAATGCTCGCATTGTGGCGCATAGGATTTTCTTCCACACTGCTCGTCAGCCACTTGGCTGCCTGCTTTTCTTGGTTGGATCAAAGTTTTATCCCAATTTCCTAAGTTAGCTTTGTCAACACTCTTGGTTCTTTCCATTCTTCTCGGAGAATGCTATAAAGATAGTCGTAGCGCGCGCAAAGATCTTCAAGAAACCTAAGTAGAATCCCCACCACGGGGGTTCATCCAAAACAATGTTGAAGGCGCCGGGGGTGGGATTTGAACCCACGTGGCCCCGAGAGGCCACAAGCTGTTCGGCGTTTGATTCATTAACGTCTCCAGGCTTGCTCCATACCTGGCTAGGAGACCCCGGCACGGGGAACTATACCTCAATTAGCAACGCGCGCGCTTGTGATGTCGAAATAGTATTCCTCGCCTGTTGGTTTCCTTACAAACACATCTGCTATGCAATCAGGATCAACTAGAGCTCTCCCTTGCTTGATCGAGTTTCTTATTGCCTCAGTTTCTCTGGACTTGTTGGCAGGCGTACTTCTCTTCAGTTCTAGATGCAACTTAGTTATGAGGTTCTCTGTGTCGCTATCTATCTCACCAAGGATCTTGAATTGTCGTTCAGCATGGAATCCGGCTTCTCTGACAAGTATGACAGCCATTGGCTCATATACTGACATCCCAAGAGAAGTATAGAATGATTGCATCAACGAAGCCAACTTAACTGATTTCTCGGAGAACAAAGCAGAGAAGAAGGGAGATGAGACAGTCTCTTGTTCGTATTTCTCAAGTTTGTCACTTATCACTCTGGTTATTAGTTTTTTGATTTCCATCTTTGTACTCTGGTTCAGAGAAGATCCCAGAACAAAGGTTCGTGCTTTTGTGTTTTAAGGCTTGTGACACAATTGCAGTGTCGTCTCATTCAGCTAGAAGGCTTTCATCGTTGTGTGTGAGAGTGTGTGTTTGTTATGTGTGCGTGTTTTAGTTATGTGTGTGAGGAGAGAGAGTAAGAGTATTAGAGTAAGAGAGAGTCAGTTTGAAAGTGAGAGAAAGGGTAAAGTTTCATCCAACCTCCTACTACCCTCCTTAGTGATCCTACTATTCCTAACAGAAGCGTGCGCTCCTCCCCGTGTTCAAGGGGTCAATCCATAAATAGAGCGCGTAAAGGTAATTGTTAGGATTCAATGTAGCGCACGTGAACGCTAGCGTGTGCTTCTTTCTATGATTCTCGCGGAATGGATAGTTTCATCAAGCGGTTCGAGCTTCTCGTTTCTTCTTGCGTTTGATGAAGCTGATTACGGCGCCGAAAGCTGCTACGAATGCACCATAGCAAGCGAATGGGCCTGTTGGGGTTGACTTCTCCAACGAAATCGAGTAGCCTCCTACTACGCGTGGCGGCACTGCGACTCTTGCAGTGTTAGATATGGCGACTCTGCCTTTAGAGTCTGTCACGGTTAGGTACACGTAGTAGATGCCGCTTGTTGTTGGAGTGAACGTCCATGAGGGAGATGTTGCTCCAGGAACCAGATTTGGAACTAGATACCATTGATAAGAGTATGCTGGTGTTCCTCCTGTTACGTTTGAAGTGAAGATGACTGAGCCGCCCAGAGGTATAGTTGAGTCCGCTGGGCTGATTGTCACTGAAAGCTGCGTCACAAATGTGGCGTTCAACAGGTGGTTCTGATTCATCAAAACAGAGTACGGATTGCCCGAACCTACATTGACGCTGTCGAGTTCCCAATGGTCAAATACGTATCCAGTGTTCGCCATGGCTGTGACATTGACGACCGTTCCGCTAACGTACACATATGTGCCTGTAGCGGGAGTTGTTGTCCCACCGGTAGTGGTGACGATTGTGAGGTTGTAAAGAGGAAGGAACATGGCTTTCAACGTGTGATTCTGATTCATCAAAACAAAATACGGGTTGCCTGAACCTACGTTAACGCTGTCAAGTTCCCAGTGATCAAACCCGTATCCACCACTCGCCGTGGCCGTAACGTTGACGAGTGTTCCGTTGGGATAGACGTACGTGCCTGGAATCGGGGCTGTCGTTCCACCCGCAGTCGTGGTGATGGTAAGTGCGTAAAGAGGATGGAATGTGGCTATCAACGTGTGGTTTTGGTTCATCGTAACGGTGTATGAATTTGCTGTTCCCACGTTGACATTGTCGAGTTCCCAATGGTCAAACTCATACCATGGATAAGCGGTTGCCGTCGCATTGACGACTGTCTTGTAGGGGTATTGGCTTATTCCTGGAGCCGGCGTGGTTGTTCCGCCTGTCCCTGCAACCATAGTTAGATTGTATAGAGGATAGAATGTCATGTCGCCGTATGTTGAGGCGTTTGTTGTTTGATCAAAGCTCTTGGGAATTGTTGGATCATATGGGTACACGCCATCCCATCCGTTAGCGGGTTCCTGGAACCATATCTTGTATCCAACAGTGTAGGGTAGGCTCGTAATGTTGAAGTCGTAGCCTGCGTCGGTTCCCACGAGCGGAATCATCATTTCAAAAGTCCAGTTTCCCATCGCGCCTTGAGTTTGATTAGTATGCGACCACTTCAGTGAACCATCCTCGGTTTTGCCGGCATCAAAATCTGAATCCCAGTAACTTCCAGCATAATAGAGATCATTATGCGAATAGAACGGTGAGCCAGTCCAAGTGGTGACTCCCTCTCCGTTGTCACCGAAAACTAGCGTTCCATTGTTGTTATCGTTAAACAACAGGGCAAGACCTTTGTAGTGACCGCCAAAGTCATGAGCCTCATAATCATCGTTGAAAATCTGCACTGCCAAGAAGGCATAGGTCCAGTTGTTTTCAACATATAATCTGCAATCTAGGGTCCTGTTTAAACTACCATCTGTCCGGCTTCTCATTTGAAGTGTGAAATTAACAACCGTAGCGGAAGCCCATTCTACAGTTGTGATATTTCCGTCAATGACTGGCGACGTTGAGGCCCAACCGCTATCGATAGGGCTTCCCGTGTGGGCAGCCAAAACCAACGGCTTCATCTGAATCAGTGACAAGATCATGATTGTTAAAATTAGCAGTAGAACTATCCTTCCTTTCTCCAAACTCCCGTCTCCCTTGCCCTGCAACAACACTGCGCGCCCAGCTTATTTAAGAGTTCTGATACTTAGTTCTATGCGGCGGAAGCCAACTCAGCGCGTATAAACCAGCATGTGCGCGCGCCAGGCCTCCAAGGCACGTATATGTTGGTTGGTTGGTTGGATAAAACTTTACCCCAACCAACATAACGTGGCTGGCGCGCAGTTTTATGCCTTAAATCGTTTTTTGAACATCTTGTACCCCTGTTCAAATTTACAAGGAAAGCCCTGCAAAGAATCTTTCATTACATAACGCGGAATTCTTTTAAAATATAATTGCGACCTGTTAAGCATGTAGTCATCTTTTTTGCCACCATATAAGTCAAAGACATGCTTTGTGGAAATTCAAGCTGTATTCCAGAGAACCTGTGAAATCACTTGCTGGATCACCAAATGCGCGATCGCTAAAATCGATGATGTTGATTTGTTTGTTTTTAGCGTCCCACAGAATGTGCTCGCCAGTTAGCGCGCGCGCTTTTGTTTCCTTGTCACTTGACAAAGGCTTTCAATGGTTTTTTGAAAGATCTCCCTTTCCTTAGTAAGAATTTCAACATGATCTACGAGTCCGTCGTTTTGAACACACAGGCTGTTCGTCTCTTGCTGAAGGTGCCAGATTCTTTGTTTAGACGCCTTCGTCTCCTTCCTTAACTCTGCAACCTCTTTTCGAAGAGTCCCCACCTCGCCCGACAAGACATTCATATACGCCTGTAACTCGTCTCTCTGCCTCTGCACCTCTTCGTACTTGGACCTCCGAGTTAGACCGAAAACCAAAGCAAACTCCTCCGACAAACAAACACGGCAGAACAAGATATAAAAACATGGCTAGAAGGTTGAAACTGAGAGCGCGCGAAGACTAGGACCTCGACAAGATTGGCTCAAACCTGGTATCCCAGCATTTGGCAACGCGACGACTTGACTGGCACTATTGAGCAAAACATCTAAATCAAATGACCAATCATCAGTCTGACTGCGGCAAAATGGAGCGTTATGTTCCATGCGAATCTCAAGTCTGGATCGTGCATGAATGGGCAGGCTAAAGCAGTTTCGACAAAAGATCGTAGTCGGGATCCGTTCCAGGCTGCTCTTCAAGCACAGCGACTTTCTTAAGCTTTGGTCCGCTGAGACCTTCTCAGTGTTCGGCGTACAATTCTCTGGACTCGCAATCCCGTGGATAGCCGCAATTACGCTAAATGTTACCTCATTCGAGATGGGGATCCTCGGTGCGCTGGGAACTGTGCCCTTCCTTGTCTTTGGTTTGTTCGTTGGTGTTTGGGCAGACAGGAGCCGCCGTCGCCCAATAATGATAGTGAGCGACATCGTTCGAGCTCTTTCTCTTGTATCGATTCCTGTGTCAGTGTTTTTGATTGGGCCGAACCTGATGGTGCTTTACGTAGCAAGCTTCTCCGTGGGCACCTTCACTGTCTTCGATGATGTTTCTTCATATGCATATTTGCCCAGCATGGTTGAACCGGAAGAACTCGTGGAAGCAAATAGCACAATGGAAACTAGCAGGGCATGCGCTCAAGTTGCTGGACCAAGCCTTGCAGGAATCCTGATTCAGGTACTGACCGCGCCGATTACAATCGTAATTGATGCAGTGGGCTACGTTGGTTCTGCAACCTTCTTGTCACGGATAAAGAAGGAGGAATCACAAGGCAAACGAACACAAGAAGCCTCAGTAGTCAAGGATATCAAAGATGGGTTAGCAGTTGTCTTCAACAATAGGAATTTATGGTCGATTGCGGGCTGTACAGGCACATCAAACTTTTTCACAAGCGCAATAGGCGCTCTTTTTCTCCTCTTCGTCACAAAGGAGATAGGGTTAAAGTCCCCGTTCCTCCTAGGCATCATCTATACTCTGGGCAGTGTAGGTGCACTTCTTGGTGCACTGTTAGCGAGCAGAATTGCGACGCGATTCGGTGTGGGCCGCACGATCGTCCTATCGATTTTCGTCGGAGGAATAAGTTGGATTGCTGTTTACTTCGCTAACTCTTCACTTGCAGTTCCTCTCCTGATTCTCGCGACGTTTGTAGGCTACGCGGGAAGCGTCATCTATAACGTGAATCAGGTGAGTTTCCGACAGGCAATCATCCCTGTAGAACTCCAAGGAAGGTTGAACGCGACGATGCGTTTCCTCGTCTGGGGCACTATCCCTATTGGCTCGCTCGTAGGTGGCGTCTTAGGCGGAATCGTCGGCCTGCGAACAGCCATTGGAATATGCGCTATCGGCGCGACTTTTGCGTTCCTCTGGGTTCTGTTCTCACCAGTCAGAAGGATTACCAAGATCCCAGGACGGAAATCAGGGACGCCCTAGCGCGCGCTTTTGCTGTGTGGTTACAGTCACATATATATAAATATGCAAGCGAAGACTCTAGAAGGGATGAGGAAATTGGAGGTGGAAAGACGGAAAAAGCGCAAGACCCTTTGAAAGTGGCCAAGAACGTCTACAAGTTCATAATGGAAAACGACCGCGTGCGTGTACTTGAGGTTCTGTTAAGGCCAGGCGACAAGGCGGTAACGCATTACCATCCAGACCATGTGGTATATGTTCTCAAAGGTGGGAAAGCAAAGATGACATCTTCAGGAAAAACAGATGTATTAGACCTGAAAACTGGTCAGGCAATCTTCCTTAAAGCCCAATCTCACGAAGCCGAGAACCCAGGGAAAACCGATTTAGACCTCTTAGTTATTGAACTTAAAGAGTAGTTCCTTTTTTTTTCTTTTCTTACGCGTAGCGCGCGCGCTGAAACGATTCCGCAAGGTCATTAAGCTGGATGACCTGCAAGAACTTGTAGAAGACTATTGAAGATGATAATGTTGGTTCATTAGTGTTTGATTAGTCTTTTATCTGTGTCAAATATAACGGGTTCTCGTCTGGGTCAGCGAACAAAGCGGCATATCCGCCCCAGTATTGTTTCTTTGGCGGTTCCACAAAATTGACGCCTCTTGTCTTCAACCTTTCGCATTCCTCGTCTACGTTGTCCACAGCTAGGTAGATGTTTGGTGCTCCTTCCTTCCGTCCTTTTCTTCCACCAAGCATTATTGCTAGAGTCAAGGTTCCAGCCAAATCAAAAATGACGTAGTTTGACCATTCATTCTTTATCTTTAAGCCGAGAACATCACGATAGAAAATAATAGCCTTCTTAATGTCAGTCACCTTTATTTCAAGCCAATTAACTCTCTTAATCAACCAGCACCACCTCTCTACCATTCAACTATGACCTTGTCAGCAGTTAAAAAACTTGCCCAGTTACGTCGGTTCAGCTATAGCTTTTCCGCACGTCGTTTTTGGTTGGTTGGGGTGAAGTTTTATCCCACACAATTGTATAGGCTGAATTCACAAATCATATAGGTAAGACGAGAAGTTGAACGATAGAGGACAAGTAACATGAGCATCGCTACTGTTCTCAAACTCGCTGTTTGGGGCATTTGTGTAGCAATTGCATTGCAGGTCATTTTCTATTTCATTTTTCAGCTGATAGGCTACAATTCTTATTTGCTGAGCATAGCCCTATTGGTGTCGCTGACAGTCGCTGTTTTGCTTTTGGTTGGATGGAGAATTCTAAAAAGAGCAATAAGATAGCCGCCCGAGTTTGGCAAGGTTAGTCAAGGTTGGTTGGGGTAAAGTTTTATGACCGACCGAGCGAATTTGTACCAGTGCAAACTCTTTCTTTCCCCTTTTTTCTTCCAGAAAGAAGTATTTGTTGACGATTATGAACGCCTGCAAGTAGGCGGAGTCTGCAAAGCGCGCGCGCTTAGAAGTGGAGATCTCGCCGGCCAAAAAGAATCACGTCCAGCGCGGTTCCTTTTTTTTTCTTTCAGCGTCAATCATGCAACCGCATTGACGCATCAGCCGGCTTGAGTAAGCGGAGTCTATATGTATGATTTTCCGAAGCTTCTGGCTACCGCTACCATGTCTCTTCCATCTATCCTGCCGTCCTCATTTTCATCAGCTGTAGAATTCCATCTTGGGTCACCTGGAACTGTCCCGAAGGACCGTGCGGCCGAGATTATGTCTCTGCCATCAACTTTACCGTCCATGTTTATGTCTCCAGGCATCCTAACCCTGATAACGACACTGCCTACAAATGGTGTTCCGTCATCAAGCTGGCCTGATACAGTTAGGGTCACATTTCCAACCATGATGCCTTCAGAGAGTATAAGCTCCGAAACTGCCGTCCTGTTAAACTTCACCGTTGAGTCTGCTGGAATAGTGCCATTTAATGCTACGGTGGTAACGTTGATGTCAGCAGCGTCATAGTCTTCTGGAAGCTCGATGTAACAGGTAATCCATTCACTTTTGCTTCTCAAGTTTAACGTGTCAGGTTCAATTTCTACAGCTACTGTGATTGCTGCGGGTGGAATTGGGGTCCAAGGGACCATGAGAGGATATTGGTCTCGATTGTTCGGGTCAATAACATAGGGTTTATCAACTATTCCATCACTGCCGCTCTCATTCTGGTAAAGGCCACTGTATAGATCTACACCAATGTAATCGCTCCAGTAGTTGCCGCCGGAGGGATAACCATCGTCGAAGGCGTTGATCGAATTCGTGCAGAACACGTTGTACGTGTTGTTGACGAAGTTGTTATGGTATATGCCGTTGTTATAAGATGTTTCGATGATGAGAGCTACGTCGTATCTCTGAATGTTGTTGAGAAGGCAGTTTTCCGTCAGCAGATTACTATTGGCTCTTGTTAGGAATATTCCGCCAAGAAACGAGCTGGAAGCCTCGTTCTTACTCACGACGTTTTCGTTTGAAAAGTAAAGCCAGAGGTCAATGGAGTTTCTCCTCAAGATGTTTAATGAGACCGTGTTGTTATTGGAATACGATAAATACAGTCCACGAGCACAGTCGGTTAATACGTTAAGCTTTGCTTGGCATTTGGTTGAATGAATTATTTTTATTCCATCGCCCAAAGAGAGAGAATTGTTGATGACGTTGTTTTTTACAGCTACTTTTTCAGAATCTTCGACGAGTATTCCAAAACGGTTTTCAGTTAGCTCGGAGCCGCGCACTGCGATGGAAGTGCAATTTCGAACGTAAACTCCCACGCTGCTCCATGAAACATTCAAGTTAGTTATCGAAACGCTGGTGCTGTTTAGGCAGAACACTCCTGCATAATTGTTAGCAAGATCGAGGTTTTCCACGGTAACGTTAGTGGAACTAACCAGTAATACGCATCCGACGATGGTGGAAACCGTTTCATTGCTTCCATTTCTTACGTAACATATTGGCTTATCCTCTACCATGTTGGATTCGTCAATGGAATGAATGAAATTCGAAAGCTCGTAGCCGTCGACTCCAAAGTTGAAATGGTTTCCAGTCATATGGTTTTTCTCAAGTACATCGTTTGAGGAACAGTAGAGGAATATTCCACCCCAGTTATTTGTGGCCACAACGTTCGTGATATTCACGCTTTCGCAGTCGTAAACCATGACTCCGCTAGAGGGTACGTCTTCGGTCGGGTTTGTTCCGCTGTTTCTGACAGTGAGGCCACATATTTCCGTCTGGTCCACCGACACTACAACAACGTCTCCAACTCCGCCTCCATCAATAATGGTGGTCGACGCGTTTTCGCCTATGAGCTTCAGAGAGTTTTTGACTATGTATACGTTCTCGTAGTATGTCCCCGAAGCCACAAAAACAGTGTCTCCTTCGTTAGCTGCGTTTATTGCACCCTGTATCGTGCTGTACTGGTCTGGCACTCTGATGACCTGTGGAATTGCGACTTCTATCCATGCTGACAGGGCATTGTTTTCAACCACGGTTTCGCCCCTAAAAGGCAGCACGTATGATGTGACATTGAACAATCCTTGTGCGTTTGCGTTCCATGAAAAACTCACCATGGCTGACGCCCCACTTGCCAAGAAGCTGATAATGGTAGAATTGACGGCGCTACTGTTGACCAAAAGCCGCACTGTAATGTCGCTTTCGCTGCTGGTTCCCATGTTAAGTATAGTAGTGTTAATAGTTGCAAAGTCCCCACGTGTCATGCGTGATGGCCGCTTCAAGTTTAAGACAAGAACATCATGGTCAGTCGGAGCCTGTTCTACCGCTCTTCTTGCATTAACTCTTCCAAACCCATAGTAAACATCGAAGCCAGGTTCGCCCAAGTCGTCCGCAGAGTACTGAAGCTGAGCCCACACTTGATCTCTTGTCATGGTGGGGAACCGACTCCAAATCAATGCAGCAACGCCAGCCACATGTGGACTTGCCATTGATGTGCCACTCATATATGCGTAGGAGTCATTGCCAAATGTTGAGTATATATTGACCCCAGGAGCTGCAATATCCACCCAGTCTCCGTAGCTAGTAAATACAGCCGGATTGTCAAGGTTATCCGTGGCAGAGACGGCGACAGCTTCGCCATAAGCCGCTGGATATGATTTGGCGTTTGTGGCATCGTTTCCTGCCGCTGCAACAATTAACACTCCATGGTCATAAGCATATTTCACAGCCTCGTGCAAGAGCTCGCTGTTCTCATTAGAGCCCAGACTGAGATTGATGATTTTTGCTCCCCGATCAACGGCGTGAATAATCCCCAGTGCAACATTACTCGAGGCTCCCTCGCCACTTGCATCCAGGACCTTTTCAGCCATGATTCTCACTTGGGCTAAACCGGCTATGCCAAGGCTATTGTTGATGACAGCACCTATGATTCCAGCAACATGAGTTCCGTGTCCGTAGTCATCCATCGGGTCTGGATTATTGTTCACCCAGTCATATCCCAGAGGAACATAGTGCGCAGCCAGATCGGGGTGATGCCAGTCAATGCCAGTATCAACAACTGCGACAAGAACCGACGGGTCTCCGACGGTGACGTTCCATGCATAGTCGGCCTCAATCTTTGCTGGTCCCCACTGCTTCGACCAATCAGGATCATTTGGTGCAAAATCAGCCTGAACGCTAATGTTAGGCTCGATGTACCTTGACAAGTTTGCATCGTCGACTTGTGACACAAAAGTGGACATACCGCTGCGAGGCACGCCAACAACAACGGCTCTGACCTCACCATTCATGGAGACGTTGTTTAGAAGCTCTCCACCGTTACTTGAGATGAGATCCATAAGGTGCAAATAACGATTTGGTTGAGTGTCATTGAGCCCAATCACCAGCTGCTCGGGGTAATCGTAAGCCCAAGCAGAATCGCCAAGCGTCGCTTCATTGCCTGGTTCCAGCACTCTATTTTCTAAAACAGATCCAATCGCGGGAGTAGACATATGGGTCGCTGCAGTTCTGAAAGCATCTGCAGAATTTGTCCCTTCTTGGGCGGCATGAGGTTTTGAAGAGGCTGATGATCCATCGTCATTTACAGTCCAAGTTTTGGGCTCCGATTCGACTGGTTGAATGTTAAATGTCAACAAAAGTATGTTTGCCAACAGAAGTGCGAGCATAATCCCAGAAATTATTCTCTTCAGCAATTCCCTTTCTCTTCATATACAATAGTTCAATCGAGAAATAACTCTTACGGAGAAATCTCAGTTCTGCGGCTTATCCAAGGAGTCATCGTTCTGCAAAGTTGCTGAGACACCTGATCGGATGAAGCAGCTCATAGAAGGCGGGTTCGAGTTTAAAAAGCCTGAACCCAAGCAAATCGTTAACCGGCTCAGGCAAATAGCCAAAAGCGAGAAGGTACGCGTCAGTGAAGAAAAATTGAAGGAGATTGCAAAGAACGCGCCAAGCGCGCGCTCAATACCTCTATTCGTGCCAGAATTTTTCCTTCATTAGTTTGCCGCACTTCTTGTGCCTTGCAAACACTACTTCAGTAACAGTGCCTTTGTCGAACGATGCTACCAATTGCATTTTCACTTCTGCATCCATCGGGAGAACGTACACCTTGCATCGTTCGCAGTAGTACACCCTTTGTCGCGGAGCTACTCCTTCGGGCATTTGCGATCCTTCTTCTTTTTACTGTTGTGTTTCTTCAGTTCTTTCACTTAAAGACGGATAATCCCCCTGTTCGCTAATTTAAGTAGTCTCTTCAGTTCCTTCATGTTCTTTGAATAGGTAAGCGTGATGAGTTCATCTCCGAACCCAATGTGATCCATAGTGCCTCTCTTGTTCGTTATAGTTATATGACATACAACAAGCTTGTGTGTCGTTGAGCCTTGCCCTGCCCTCTCCATCCTCTTTTTCCACGGCAGGGCAACCGACCGCCACGCCGTAGTGGTGTCGGTCGGTAAAGTTTTATCCAACCATTGCTACTGCTCTTTTTCTCACGAAGTGCACTAGGTGCATGCTTTAATACACTGAACGGTCAGTCTGTGGTGAGTGGACAGGTTCCTTATGGTTTCGAAGGTTGCTGTGGTTGACCTGAACCAGGATGCAGCTCAGTCGCTTGGACAAGCTCTTGCGCTTATCGGCGGGATAAATGACCTAAATACGCAAAAAAGAAATGCTGTGGTAAAGGTAGGAGTTTTCGACCCCAAATCCAAGCATCATTCCTCGGTAGATGTGGTGGGTGCGATTGTCAGAAGCTTTGACAAGGCTCCCAAGGTCTACTTGGCGGAATCGGACAACTATCGTGGAACTGGCTCGGAGAGACTTCAGATTTGGAAGAGCCTGTTCTCGGAACGTGTTGTTCCCTTCAACCTTTCCTCAGACAAAGACAGGCGACAAGTCAAAATCATTGGGGAATCAGTGGGTCTCTCGCACATTCTCTTCAAGCCGAATGCTCTTGTAAGCACTCACATTCTGCGTACATTTGAAAAGGGTAGCGTTCTCAAGAACCTTTTCGGATTGATTCCTGACAAGAAGAAAGCGAAATACCATCATTTGACGAAAAGCCGCCAATTAGGTTTGGAACAAGCTATAATGGATGTGTACGAAGCAGTCGGTGGAGTGGATCTAGCCGTTCTGGACGGCACACGTATCGCCTTGGGAGTTATGCCAGACTCTCCAACAGTGGACGCCAACATCCTCGTGGTAGGTAGAGACGCAGTAGCCGTCGAAGCGGTGGGCTTTGCAGCACTTGGTTATGACCCTGAGAACATACCCGTAATAAAAGAGGCAATAAATCGAGGTTTAGGGGAAGGCAACGTAGACAAGATTCAGATACTTGGAACACCGATCGAGCAACTGAAAGAGAGATTCAGACCACTGCTTTCAACTGTGAAGAAGAGCAAGAAGTCTTCTGCCAAGAAGAAGAGTTTCGCCAGCGCGCGCTAAGACAACGATTTCTACTACATGATAACGGGCGGAAGCAAGTTCTACGTCATCATTTTTTCTTTGGATCCCTCCTCAACTGCCGGATATCAAGTTCATGGTATGTCCGCGCAGTACGCCTTGAGTAGTATTGGACTGGGGGACGTCTATGGAGCAGGAGGCGGACTCTCTAAATGGAATTCCACGTTGGGAAAATGGGAGGAAGTCGAGTCTCGAGACGATGGAACGGCATTCAGCGTCAATCAAGGAAGAGTCGCCCTGTCAAGCGCGCGCGCCCTCTTCTGGAAGACTGTCGCCCACGAATAACGCCTCTTCAGCCGCCGTATCAAGCGAAGGTTAGACTTACAGAAAAAGAGGGGAATTTCTGGGAGACATCGCCACTAGCGCGCGCCAGAGTATGCGATATTTAATATTGAAATGCAAGAATTGGTAATGTATGACTTGTATTGATTTGAGGAAGTGGGATGCATGGAAAGAAAATCGTTTGATGTTGAGGAAATTGTTACGGAACTAGTTGTGAGTGATGATTTGGCGAAGAAGGAGCAGCTAGCCAAAAGGATACATGATGTCGCTTATGGAGAGGGGGTTTTTCCGTCAAGCATCCACGAATTCTATATGGCCCGCGGCCGGGGTGAATTCGCCGGTTTCACGGTTCCAGCCATAAACCTGAGAAGCATGACCTATGACTTGGCCCGGGGGATATTCAGAGTAGCCAAGAAAAACAGTTCTGGCGCGTTCATCTTTGAGATTGCCAGATCTGAAATTGGCTACACAAATCAGCCGCCGATAGAATACTCGAGCGCCGTTCTGGCTGCAGCGATAAGGGAAGGCTATTCCGGCCCAGTCTTCATCCAAGGAGACCATTTTCAAGTCAACGCCGCCAAATTCAAGGAGAACCCTGACAAGGAATTGGAAGGATTGCAGGGTCTTATTGCCGATGCAATCGGAGCGGGTTTTTACAATATCGACATTGACTCATCAACACTCGTGGACTTGTCTAAGCCCGACTTCAAAAAACAACAGCTTCTCAACTATGAGATCTGCGCAAAACTCACACAGTATATCCGCCGAATCGAGCCGAAAGGAACTACCGTTTCGGTGGGCGGAGAAATCGGCGAGATTGGACATCAAAATTCAACTCCTGAAGACTTACACGCGTTCATGACAGGCCTCAAAGAAAGACTGCACAAAGATTCGGCTGGAATAAGCAAAATCTCGGTCCAGACAGGAACAACTCACGGCGGCGTCGTCCTGCCAGACGGCTCAGTTGCACAGATACAGCTTGACTTTGACACTTTAAGAACCCTTTCTAACGTGGCCCGCAAAAACTATGGCCTTGCAGGAGCCGTGCAGCATGGAGCATCAACCTTGCCTGCTGAGGCATTCCACAAGTTTGTCGAATGCGAAACCGCTGAAGTACATTTAGCCACAGAATTTCAGAACATGATCTACGAATCAAAACACTTCCCAACCGATCTTAAGAAGAAAATCTACCAATGGCTAAAAATCAACGCTGCAAACGAGGCTAAACAAGGCGAAACTCAAGAACAATTCCTCTACAAAACCAGAAAAAAAGCGTTAGGTCCATTCAAGAAAGAAATCATGAGCCTACCCCAGACGACCCGCGATTCAATCGCAGCCGAAATCGAAAATAGATTCGACTTCCTCTTCAAACAACTCAACGCCGTGAACAAAAGGGATCTAGTCAACAAGTACGTGTGCCAGAACAGATAGAAGCCAGAGCGATATACGAACCTAGCGCGCGCCATTTTGGGCTGAAAACCTCCAAAAAAGGATACTTCATAAGAAAGAAAGTCTGCCAATATCCTTTGCACAAGTATTGGTGATCCGCTGCATGAGTTCAAAAGTGCTGATCAAAGCCGAGAACCTCACCAAAAAATACGGTGATCTCATGGCAGTAGACCACATAGACTTCGAGGTCTACCAAGCTGAATGCTGCGGTTTTCTAGGACCCAACGGCGCAGGAAAAACAACAACGATACGAATGGTCCACTGTTTTCTTCCTATCACGTCGGGAAGATTGACGGTTGCCAACATGAATGTTCAGACAAAGGAACGAGAAATAAAGAAGATGATAGGTGTCGCGCCGCAAGAGAACAATTTGGACCCTGATTTCAGTGTCATCAAAAACCTCACAGTCTACGCCCGCTACTTTGACATCTCCAAAGCGGATGCCACAAGAAAAGCGGATGCGCTTCTCAAATTCTTTCAACTCGAAGAAAAGCGCGATGTAAGCGTCGACGAACTCTCGACCGGCATGAAAAGGCGTCTCATTCTCGCAAGAGCACTCGTCAACGATCCGCAAATCCTGCTGCTCGATGAACCAACAACCGGACTTGACCCGCAGGCACGCCATCTCATCTGGGACAAGGTTCGAGAACTCAAAAAACAGGGAGTTACAATAATCATGACGACGCATTACATGGAGGAGGCGGCTGAACTCTGCGACCGCGTGCTAATTGTCGACGTGGGAAAGATTATCGAAGAAGGAAACCCCTCTGAACTGATTGAAAAACATGTGGGCGAAGAAGTCTTGGAAGTCGAAAATGCCGACCGAGTAATGACAACTCTACAAAAACAGTTCCCAGAAGCCCGATTGGAAGTAGTCGGCGAAAAAATACATGTATTCACCAACGAACCCCACGGCGTATTTATCAAGTTCCTCGAAGAATTCCCGTTGAAAGGCGCCACAGTGCGAAGCGCTAATCTTGAAGACGTGTTCCTCAAACTCACGGGGAGGAAACTGAGGGAGTGAAAACGACCGAAGAAACGCGAAATTCCAGACTTCCGCAGCTAACCTACCGGGTTTGGAGAGTGTGGCGCCGCGACTTTGACGTCTTCATGAAAACGTACAAAGTTAGCTTCTTCCCACCTCTGCTGGAACCGATCTTCTACCTCGCAGCCTTCGGCCTCGGATTAGGTCAATTCGTCTCAGGCTTCCCAGGTTCATTCATCAAATTCATAGCACCGGCCCTGGTATCCATAACCATAATGTACTCCTCATTCTTCGAATGCACGTACGGCTCATTCGTGCGCATGTACTACCAAAAAACTTTCGACGCAATAATCTCCACACCCATAAGTATCGAAGAAGTCATCGCTGGCGAAATGCTCTGGGGCGCAACAAGAAGCCTCATTGGCGGCAGCATAGTTCTAGCCGTCGTCGCCGCCTTCGGACTGATCTCTAGCCCATTGGCCATACTCGTACCACTCGTCGCGTTCGCCACGGGATTAACCTTCTCAGCCATCGGCATGTGCTTCACTTCTCTGGCTCGCAACATTGATTTCTTCAATTATCCACAGTTCCTCTTCATAACCCCAATGTTTCTTCTCAGTGGTACATTTTTCCCGATAACAGTACTGCCAAGTTTTATGCAAGTTCTCGCATACGCCGCTTTACCGCTGACTCACACGGTGACTCTAACGAGAGTCTTGATGCTCGGAAGTTTCGACACAACAGTGATCCTGAGCTTGGTCTGGATTGCCGCGGTAACGCCACTATTCTTCGTCCTAGCTGTCAAACTCATGAAAAGGAAACTGATCAAATAGTGCGCGCTTAATCGCACACTACTTGTCATCCGCCAGATATCTCAGATCAAAAGGCTTAGCGCGCGCTTCACTATTCGCAGTTTCCTCAATATTCTTTCTGCAATCTGTGACAGATCTACCTTCAACAAGACGATGGTGATTGCTATGGTTAGAATGATTGAGGAAATCGCCAGAGTCTCCTGAGCTAATTGTCCGCTCAGTAGATGCTCACCAAACCCGCTTAAGTAGGCGCCGAAGACGCCTATGAGCAACTTGCCTGCAAAAAAAGCCGATGCGAACTTGACAGGGCTATATTTCATGAGACCGAGTGGCACGATCACGGGCTCATCGGGTATTGGAGTTGCCGCTGCGATGAAAAGTGCCAGAAAAGCCCACCGTCGCATCTTCGTGGCTGCCAGGTCCAGCCTTTTTCTACGCTCTTCGCCAAGATGCTTACCGACGAAAAATGAGATGATGTAATGAATCAGTTTCGCGGATGTTGACCCCAAGGCAACAAGAAATCCTATGCTGAATGGATCGGCGTTGACCAATAATGCTGCATTTGAAGCTATCAGTAGGTTCGATGGACCTGCAAAAGGGATCATGTTTAACCCGAAAGAGACCAGTAGAACGCCAAGCAGTTCGATCAGTGAAACCATTTTCGCTCTTACTCTCGTGTAGCCTATATAGCGCAAATATTTAGGCTTGGGCTAGCGCGTGCGCTTCGTTCTACTCTTCTCTTTCTTTGGGTTCATGAACCAACGCGAGCGTCAGGAAAAAGGCTGGGATGATGAAGCCCATTGCGAGGTAAAAAGGCAGTTCAGGAGAAAGATGCTCATAAAGAAAACCACCTATGAATACGCCAAGTGCCATCGAAATATTATTGAAAAAGCTCGAGAAACCTTGAACTTTGCCGCGGCTTTCTCGTGGGGTCAAGTCAGCCTGAAGAGCGCCAGATCCAGCGTTTATCATGACAAGTCCGATGCCAAGAAAGACTAGAGACAGGAAAAGTAGAAAAATGTTTCCACGAACAAACAGCAAGAGCGAACCGAAGATAAGGGCATACGCAGTCAATACAGGCATTTTTCGGTTCACCTTGTCAATAATCTTCCCAATGGGAAAGGCAAAGATTATTGCTGTTATAGGCAACGTTGTCAATACGTAAGCCCAAATTGTTGGATCCACATGAAGAATATTCACTGCGTAGTCTACAAGATAGATTTGTACCGCGGCAACTCCGAACATCATGACGGCTCCAGAAAGGAAAAGATAAAACATTGCGCGGGGGACCCTCTCCCAAACCTTGAAGCCTTCCTTCAGAGAGGTGGGATATGAGCGGAAGAATTCCTTCCACGAAGGCCTTGGAGTCTTTATGAACGTCTCTTTGAGGAGAAACCTGAGAAATGCTGCTGTTAGAAACAGCGCCACGACAATTCCGTAGGCTATCCTCATGCCTTGCACCAACCCGAATTGATTTTTCAAGAATCCGGCAACGAGCGGCCCAGGCGTAGTGGACGTGCTGGTTATCATCATGATTATGCTAAAACCCATTCCACGTCTCTCGGGAGGTAACGAATCCGAGACTATTGCCATCAGAGCTGGCTGGTATATTGAGTTGAAAAAGTTCATTAGAACCACGCCAATCAAGATGAGAGGCCATGAGGGTGCTATCGCGTACAGAATAAATGATAGGGCAACTCCGAAAGTCATGGAAGAGACTAGCCATTTTCTGCCAAATTTATCAGCTAGGTATCCCCCTGGAAACTGCATTGAGGCTAACGCCAGAAAGCCTGAGAGCCCTATTATACCCAAAATTGTCTCTGTGGCCCCAAGTTTGAGAACGTAGAGCGCATAATAGGTTGCAGGAATCTCTCCAGCGAAGTCAATCAGGATCCAACTGATGAGTATTATGGCATAGTTACCTTTTATGAATGAGAACTCTTTTCCCATTTTATCCTGAAGCGTCATCCTTTTTCATCCTGATTGGCAGAAAAATCTCAGATTGGGAGTATTAAGGTTTCACATGGCACAGATTATGTTCTGATGAATTGAGACCTCATAGCGCGCGCTCTTTGCTGCTGTTCAAGCGGTTCTCGAAACGGTTGAGTTTGACGAACCTGCCTTCACCCAAGCGAAACCCGAAGCGCGCGCTATCACAATCTGTAACAAAAGGCTCTGATAAGAAGAGAGAGATAGAAGTTCATGAGCTTCAAGGAAGGCTATTAGGACAAACTTATTTTTTTTGGCGACCACGTTTTTGTAACAAATTAGAATTTGAAGCCTTTTATGGCAATGTTGGAAAGTCCATGAAATGTAACAAGTTAGTTAGCGCGCGCTCGAACGCGCGCTATTCTTCCGAGGAAAGAGTTACGGGTTTGATTGTCCGAAGTGTTTGGCTGCGGGGGCTATGTCTTTGATGTCTATTCTGTTGTCGTTGTTCAGCGCGTGCGTGGCATGGTCCGTTTCTGAATTTGAGTCTGGGCTTTTTGAGAGTGAGATTCGGAATTTTCGAATCACTATGGCGATTATGATTATTGCAATGATCACTGCTGCGATTATGGCTATCAGTATGGGCAGGGGTGGTAGGAGCGAGGGTGTTTTCGAGAGGTTTGTGGTGTGGTCTGTTGTTTGGCTGGCTGTGACGCTGATTGTTTCGTTTTTCGTGTCGTATCCTGTTTTGCTTATTTGGATGGTGTAGGAGCCCTCTGGGACGTCGTTAAATGCAATGTGGCCTGCTTCGTCTGTCGTGCCTGTCAAGGCTGAGATGCCGGGGGGGTGGGATGTTGTGGTGACGTTTGCTTCGTTGATGGGGTTTCCGTCGGTTTCCGTGACGTGTAGTTGTATGGTTCCCGTGGTGATGGTTGAGTTTATGGTGAGTTGCGTGTTTGCCTGCCCGCTGTTGTACCCTGTTTTGTATGCGGTTGCCAGGATTGTGCAGACGGTCTGTCCGGTCACGATTGGAGCGGTGAAGTTTGACGTGTAGTAGCCGTTTCCCTCGTCTGTTGTGTCCGAGAAGTTTCCTCCGTTGTTTGATGCGAGTGTGACTGTGGCGCCGGGAATGGGGTTGAGTTCACTGGATTTGACGTAGACTGTTATGGTCGTTTGCTGGCTTGAGTTGATGGCTTGCGGTTGAGCGGTGACTGAAACGTTGAGGATGATGGGGTTGACTGTGACTTTCACGTTTGCCTGACCGCTCGTGTACAGGGGTTTGTATGCGTTTGCCAGGATTGTGCAGACGGTCTGTCCGGTCACGATTGGAGCGGTGAAGTTTGACGTGTAGTAGCCGTTTCCCTCGTCTGTTGCCGTTGAAAAGCTGCCGCTGTTGTCAGACGTAAACCATATGGTGGCGCCTGAAGCCGGACTGAGGCCATTATACGCGACGTACACTCTTAGGACTGCCTGCTCGCTAGAGTTCAGTGTCTCTGGTTGAGCGGTGACGGAAACGGTCAGCGTGGGTTGGTCTATGACGTAGGTTGTGACGTTTGCTTGTGCGGTTTCGTATCCGGATGTTAAGGCAGTGATGGTGATGAAGTTGGCAGTATAGGTTGAGGAGAAATTGGCGGTAGAATACGTTTTGCCGTAGGGAATTGTCAGCGGCGAGCTGACGTTTCCTGCTTCCGGCATCGAAGAAAGCAGATGTACGCTGACGTTGCCAGACGGGTCTCTTGCCGGATTTCCTGCGGAATCCTGAAGCTGCACCAGAATGGCGCCATAAGATTGATCATCCGCTGGTAAGGATAAGGGGACGCAGTACAAGCCAAGTTTTAAGGGGATAGGCCCTACCGTCGTCAGGGATTCCTGACTGCTTTCGTAGTTTGCAGCGGCAGCTGTTATGGTTGTGGTGCCTGACCGGTATGTCGAATTGAAACTTGCAAGAGCGTACGTTTGAGTGGCACCTATTGTGATCGTCGGCTCTATAGTGCCTACTGCAGTGTCGGATGATGACAGGGCCACCGTTATGTCGCCGGGAGCTCGTATTATTTTGCCAGATGAATTCTGGAGTTGAACAGCAACCTGCTCGTATGATATACCGTCAGCGGGAACGTTCGGCGGTCCGACGTAGACTTTGAGGGTGCCTTGTTCGCCCTGTTGTTGTACCACAGTCTGTTGTGTTGTGATTGTTGTTTGTCCCGAAGAGTAGCCTGATGCTAGTGCAGTGATGTCAGCCGAGCCTTCGGTGTGGGTCGTGCTAAACGTGGCTACTGCATAGGTGCTGCCTGCCTTTATGACGACGAAGGGGTCAACTGTGCCGACGGTAATGTTGGAGGATGACAGGGTGACTGTTGCGTTTCCGATTGGAGCCCTTGCGGGGAATCCGCTGAGATCCTGCAACTGCACGATTATGGCGGGGTAGGAGCCGCTGTCGGCTGGAAGAGAAGGTGGAAAGCTGTATACTGCGAGTTTAGAGGGGACTGGTCCGACCGTGGTTATTGATGTTTGAACGGTCATGTAGCCTGGTGCGGCGGCGGTTATCGTTGTGGTGCCAGGTGTGTAAGTGGAATTGAACTTGGCTACGGCGTAGGTGTACCCCGCGGGTATAGTCATAACTGGGTCAACTGACCCTATGTTGGTCAGAGATGACGATAACTGTATCATCGTGTCCTGCCGCGCTCTCGCAGGCAGGCCTGTCGAGTCCTGTAATTGTACGAAGATCGCGCCGTAAACGTTGTTGTCAGCCAGTACGCTAGGGGGGCCCACGAAGATGATCAGGTTAGAAGGCTCCGACGCCGACACGAGAAAGGTGTTTCCGGTGAATGCAGCTTGAGAAAAGATGAACATGACAAGCATCAGCGTCGTTCCAATAAACAGCTTGTTTGACACGGTCTTTTCACCTAGACGGATTTTCTTTAGGGTTTGAACTTATTAAGTTTATGAACAGGCTATTCTGAAGGATAGCAGAGAGGCACGAAGCGAGCGCTATTTGCTCATGAGGATTTCTTCGACGATCATGGGCAGAGTGTAGCGTATGAATTTCTTGATAGTCTCTGGGGGATTCTGTTTTCACTAGGCCGTGAGCTATGGTGTCAAGTACTATGAATGCGCTGCTACGGCCGAACAGTGGATGGAGCGTACTGTCGATGATGCGGTTGAGTTCGCCTTTGGAGTACTGTGTCTTGTTTTTCTTTCGAGCGCACGCGACCTATTAAACGCTACAAAGACCTATCCTGCAGCCAAATCAGGAGCCTTCTAGAGTAGAACAAGCTGTCCCTCGTTTGTGTCCCTAATTCACGAGCACGCGCGGAAAGCTCAAGGATAGTATATATACTATTTCTAGGCATCGGAATTACCAAGCAAGCTTTTTAACGCATTTCAACTTTTCATGCAACGGAATATTGACTGGGATTTCTTGAGTTGCTCAAGATCTGTGCGGGCGCTTGGAAAATAGTATATATACTAATTCGCATACCCCCTCCCACCCCTGCCAACTTGCACGCCTTTGATCGATCTAAGCACGAAAAGCGCGCGCCTCACCGACCCCAATGTCAACCATTTCGTTTTGGACGGTCGGTTTGTCAAATTGCCCGTTTATGATCCTGATTTCACAGCATCTGCTATCAAGGCCGAGTTTTGGGCGGTCTGAATTGTGTAAGCTACTGCCAAATTAGTCACTGGTGGCGTGACTATCTCGTATTCAGCTGATGTTTCGATCGTCTGTCCTGGGCCCGTTCCATTGGTTGCTATCAGATTGAAAAATGTCCCATTTGTCAGAGCTTGATTCGCAACTGTTTCTCCTATTGCCCCTATGATGAAGTCGTGGGAGCTCGATGCGGGGTTGTTCGTACTGATAGGAACCGTTGGGCTAGTTGTTGCGTTTGTACCACTTCTGAATATATTGTAGGGTGGATTTGAAACATCGAAGGGCAAGGCCGTATTTGCACCACTAATACCGAAAGCCACTACCGCAGCGTCACCCGTGTTGCCGTTTGGAAAATTAATATAGATTATGACAGGCCCACTAAAGGGATTTACACCATAGAAAGTTTGTAAATAGTTGCTGCCGTCAATCGTGACGCTAATTCTATTCGTGAAGTTAAATCCAAGATTTGACGTGATACTGCTAGGTTTTTTGGAACTTGCAGCAACTACTATATAAAATAAGTCACCAGCATATGTCGTGTTAACAGTTAGACTCAAAGTTATTGGGCTATGCGCAAAGGTCGAGCTATGACCATCCAATCCGAAAGGAACGCCGGAGACGGTGACGTCAAAGGGGTTGCTGTTTCCGATACAGCCGCCGCCTTGCGTGAGAATCACGTCTTTGGTTAATGCTTGAGTAATTACTGCTTGATTTGTCGTCCAAACACCGTTTACAAAGGGCCCAGTGCTCAGAGTCAGTGTCCCCGTGTAATCCCTCAGCGTATTGATTCCAGTGTAGTTCTGGACTATGCCGCCGAAAGCGTCTACGGCCGTGATTGTAATGGTGAAGGGAACACCAACTTTTTGATTGCCAATAGTGTTGAACACGAAGCCCGCAAGAGCCCCCGGAGCATAGGTTACAGTTGAGACGGTGTTGAAGACTCTTCCTCTCGCCGTGACGAACCAACTTGCGAATAAATCCGAAGAAGAGGCGCCACTTAGAGTCACACTAGATAAGCCTGGAGGAACATAAAGCCTTTCGCCGGGCTCCAAAACGATCGGTGGCACGGGTGCGGTGCTGTTATATCCGTAATTCGTTAGGTCTTTTATCCAGACACTCACTATCTCAATGGACAACGGGCTGGTATTGGTGACCGTAAAAGAAGCCGACACGCTGGATGGGCCTTCTAAACTATAGCTCAGTCCGATGACGCTTAAATGTTCGGTGATGCGGTCAACATCCATCTGTGTGACCCGGCCTACGGTATCCTGGAAGGCTGCGTTTCTATCGTTCATGAACGTGTAAACGTTGAAGTAAAAGAAGAGAATTATGAGAACCAGGAATATAGCTGCAATTATGCCAGAATAGCCTTTCCGATTACTAGCCAGTCTCTTTCGACGTTTAGAATGAAAATGATCCATCATAGTTTCGTCCACTTCCTGTTACCACACGAATGGTGTAGAAGCCTGAAACAAGAGGCGATGCCGCAAACGCAACGTTGAAATACCCTTCGGCGCCCCTGCTTAGACTGGAAATATTTGCGCTATCGCTTGTGCGATACAATTGTGCAATAGTGTAGGTTCCTAATGGTTGGTTAGCGCTGTTCCATATGTACAGTCGAGTGAGGTTTAAACTGTTGCTCAATCCGCAATTGATGACGTAAACCGTTAACCGGCTGTTGGTGCTTGAGTAGGTTATGTATTCGAAAGATAGACTCTCCAGGATTGCGTTCTGATTATTTGTTACAGTACTCGAGTATTGGTCGTTAGCTACGTTACCCCAAGAGTAGGCCCAGTACAGAATAGCAATGCCCGCTGCTATTACACCCGCAGTCAGTATCAGTGTACTCAGAGTAACGCTGATGGCGCGCTTGTCAGAAAGCAGACTCCTCATTCTTCTGTCTAGTTTCTTCAACTTCGAACGTCGACCTTTGAGGGTTTTTGTGTTGGTCATTTTTTGTTCACGTTCCTCCGATGAAGGGTAATGTTAGGTATCCGGCGAGTGGGAGGAGTATCAATCCCACTATAATGAGGACTATGGCGTGTTTGAAGCCTGCGGATACGCTGCCGGAGCTCAGTTTTCCAGTTACCAAGCCTGTGAAGAAGGTTTGAACCATAATTGGGGGCAGAAGCAGCGTCACTACCATTGAGAAGGGTAGGGCTTGGTGGCCGAAGGAACTGAGGATGGTTCTGCTGAAACCCAGGAAGATTATGGTTGAGAAGAGGAGGATGCCTGCGCCTATGTATGGCATCAGAAGGAGCGGGCGCAGGGTTTCTTTTTTCTCTTTTTCCAGTGAGGAGAGCTCTTCGCTGAAGTGAGTGAGGGTTTCGAGAGTTTCCGGGGTTCCTCCCCCGACTTCTATGGCGTCTACCAGGAGGTAGATGTTGATGAGGGCGAGCCAGGATTTGATTTTTGTCTTGAAGGTCTCATAGATGACTCTGAATGGAAATCCCCAGGCGATCTGGCGTGAGGCGGCCGTGAGGATTTTCGTGAATCCTCCATAGTTTCTCCCCGAAAGGTTTTCCATGCATCGTTCTGGTGAGGCCCCGGACTTTCGGGCTTCTGTCAGGTCCCTCAGGAAGTTGGTCACGTCGTGCTCCACAGCCTTTCCCTTTCGCGTGTAGTAGCTATGGGCGATGGCCGCGGGTATTGACCCCGCAAGCAGTGCTACTCCCATGCCTAGGGTCGCCTCGTAACCGATGTCCAGGCCGAGGGTTTGTCTAAAAAGCGTTATGAAGTCCATGAAGGGCTTGGCGAAGGGTGGAGCGAGCTGCGGGGCAGCGAACGGGAGGAACATTGTCAGAATCAGGAAGAGCATTATCGGGGATGTTGCGAAGAAGACTTTGTAGGGTCCCCATTCGCTGAGGGGTTGGCTGATTTGTTGAGCGTCAGAGAGGAATATGAACAGCATCGCGAGGGTTGGCACTATGAAGTAGGCGTAGATGAGGAACGTGTCGGCCGACAAGGATCCTTGCCAGAACTGTTGGAACGAGAGTGATGTCATGAATATGATTGTGAGGGTTAGCGTCATGAGGATGCTTATCGTTATGTAGGATTCCATGAGCACGCTCGCCCTTTCGCCGAAGGCCTTGACCTTCACGGCTAGGTCTTTGAACATGGTCTCCGTTCGAATCAGAAGGTAGTGAATGACGTCTCCACCAGTCCTCAAGGTAGAAGCGTATCCCAGCATGAGGTCTTTGTAGTCTTTTGAGGGAAGATGCTCGGCCGATTTTTCCATAGCCGTAACAGGGTCTAAGCCTTCTATTTGAACATCGATCTCTATGTCCTTTATGACTTTGGAAATGTTGGGAAGCAGGTTACAGTCCTTCAGCCGTTTCAGGCTCGCGTAGGGTGACAGGCCGCCTGTTGCCATCACGCTGATATATGTCCCTGCGAAGGGAACCTCCAAGTCCAATTTTGAAGCTCTGTCGCGAGCGATTATCTTCGGGATTGCGTATCCCAAGAGTATAACGAGGATCGGCGCTGGGACAAGCAAGATGAATCCTGTGAACAGTACTATTGGGATCGTCACGATCACAGACAGGATGAGGATGAAGCCGATCAGGGAAAAATAGGCTTCGGGGTATATCCTGAGCCCAGTGTCGTCCAGAGTCGTTTCAAGTTTGGTATGACTGTTGGAGTAGAACGCTCTTCCCAAGATTCTGCCCATCCAGCCGAAGTGTCGGTAGCTGAAGCTTGTGATCGAGAACCCGACCTTTGTCGTCTTCATTCCTCCGCCTTTCCTCCTGGTGCTGTTTGCACCCGCGGGAATTCCTCTTCCAAGGAATAGTTAGTAATGGATTTTGCCAGATCAACGTTCTTTCTGATGCCTTTGACCCTCAGATCGTGAAGATAGAGGGCTCGGTTTCTGACCTCTTCCAAAACGTCTTTGAATGTTAGCCCTTGTCTCAGGGCGACTTTTCTGAGTTGCTCACTGTTCTTGAGGTCTACCTGGAAGGCGTCAGTCAGCGGGTTCCACGTGCTTATTGTCTTGTATTCCTCATTATCGGCCACTTCCACCACGGATTTAAGCCTTCTCCCGAATGTAACGTCACTCTTCGAGTTAGGCAGTTGAACCCTCTCCACAAGGGCGGCCACGTTTATCAGGGGAATGTAGGCTTTGGCCACGTTCATCGGAGGGCTTGTCAACCGTTTGACGGTGTAGTCCAGGCTTTCCGCGTGGAAGGTGGTCAAGCCTCCGTGGCCCGTAGCCAGGGCTTGGAAGAGAACGAAAGCTTCTTCGCCTCTGATTTCACCGACGACTATGTAGTCCGGTCTGTATCTTAACGAGGTTTTTACCAGGTCGAAGAGGGTGACTTCGCCCGCTTTCATGGCGCCTAGGCCGTAGCTTTCTCGGCTTACGAGTTGAACCCAGTTTTCGTGAGGGATGTTCAGCTCTGGGATTTCCTCAACCGTGACTATTTTCATCGAGGGTTTGACGAGGCTTGCCAGGGCGTTCAGCGTGCTCGTTTTTCCGGCTCCCGTGCCTCCTATGACGGCGATTGTCATTCTGTTCTCTATGAGCAGCCAGAAGTAGGCCGCGATTTCCTCGTTCAACGTGCCCAGTTCGATCAGGTCAACTATGGAGAAGGGTTCCTTTCTGAACCTCCTTATGCTGAATGAGCCGCCTTTTGGGGAGACTTCGCGTTTGAAGGTGGCTGCGAGCCTGTCTTTTCCTGGGAGCATGGCGTCGAGGATGGGGAAGGCTGTTGAGATGTGTTTGCTGGCGAGGTGGGTCAGTTTCACGATCAGGTTGTCCAGCGTGTTTTCGTCGGTGAATGTGAGGTTCGTGGGCATGCTCTCGTATCTTCTGTGCCACACGTACACGGGCAATCCGACACCGTTCACTGACAGGTCTTCTATCATGGGGTCGTTCATGATGACGTCGATGTCTCCGAAGCCGACGAGGTTCCTGTGAATGTAGTATTGGATTCTCGACCATGAGTCTTCGTCGGTTTTCTTTGCGATGCCGTATTTTTTGGCCAGCCTGCGGGCCTCGTTAGCAACATGGGTCTTTGGGTCCACCTGTGCCTTGGGAGGCTCCAGCTCCTTGCTTATTATGCCTAAGAGTTTTTGCAGGATCTCCTTTTCCTTTTCTGTGAGTTCAACTTCCTCTATGTAGTAGGCTTTTCCTCCGCCGAGCTCCGGCAATGATGCTATTGCGACTTTTGAGTAGGGGGACTGCATCAAGTAGGTTTCCGTTATCGGGGTGCCTTCTGGAAGCTTCTTGAAAATGACCATGGGCGGCTGAGGCGGCAGCTTCTTGGCCAACACGTTCTTGAAAGACTTCTCTCGCTCGAGTTTCTCAGGTCTGCGCTTTTCCACTCGAAACCTTGTATGCTTTAGGCTGTTGCCGAGTTTGCTGAGACGTTCCTTTAACGGAACGTTGCGTTTCGTGGCTTTCTTCTCCTCTTCCATTCTTGATGTTTCTCCGACATTTTACAATAAATATTGAAAGAAAGAAAAAAGGGTATTTACGAGGATTATGGAAGGACTACTACCTTTGGATACTGTCTGCCGGCAGTGGTCTGGATCATCACTTCAACGGTCATACCGGATACCCATGAACTTCCACTTGCTCCCGGCAGTGTGATTGTCGGACTTGTGGAATTGCCAGGGTCCATTGATATTTGCCCAGTTGTCCCAAGAGGCATATTTGGTTGGTACGCGGTTAGGTACGCGTTGTACGGTTTTCCATTGTAGAAGATTGTACTATTGTCTATGGTGGCCGCAGCCGAACCCGTGTTCTTCAGGGTCATATATATCGTGAATCTGTTGTTTGCACCGTCAAAAGTTGCGTATGCGCTTGTGAATTCTAGTTTTTCGAAGCGTGTGAATGATCCGCCTATGCCGAGTGCCCAGTATGCCACGGCGATTGCCATCACTATGGAAATGGCCACGATGATGATCGTAGCGATAATGGTGCTTATGCCCTTCACATTTCTTCGAAGCTTTCTCTTCATTAGCCTATCACCTCCCATTTGACACGCAATTGCATCGAAACGTGCTATATAATTCTTGTTCCCGGATAAAAGAGCACATGCAATAATAATATAGAACAAGGTTATAGAAGGAAACGATAGGGGAGATCACTTCTATTCTAGGATCCCAAGCCGTGTTTTGAAGAAGGAAAAAAATGGAAGGCTACCTTTTAGCCTTCTTTCTCCTTGGCCATGCCTAGTATCAGTGAAACCATGTAGAGCAGAAGTCCCAGAAAAGCAACCGTGCCAAAGCCTATGCTTACGTAGACTCCGTTCATGTACGCATCTTTGTCCTGACCGATAACCAGCGTAGGCAATGAGAGAAGCACAGTGCTCAGCAATCCCACCAAGCAGACGAAACACAGAACAGCCCCGACAAGGCCAACATTGGCCAAACGCACCATAATCTCATCCCTAAAGGCGTGATATTAACTAGGACAACTTATAACATTTTCCGCACGCGCTGCGTGCATGTTTCGCGTGTTCACAGTCGGTCGTATGCCAACAATATTATCGAGTAGAACATGATTATGGTTGAGATGGTCCAAGAAGGCACAAGAAAACCTGTGGTGAACCACAACACGTAGTCGACGAAGGCGTTGAGAAACTGGACTACGCATGAAACCTTGATCAGTCGTTTTATGGTGTTCTTATGGAACATGACACTCGCGCCACTGTTTGCCAAGAAGAAGATAAATGGGTTGTGAAGAGAGAAGCTAGATTGAGAGTATGTTTGGCTACTCATACGCTAGTGCGCGGGAGATGGAGTAATTCTTGAACGAGCCCCAATCATGGATGCCAGGTCGCTAACGGAAAAAAGCGCGCACCCTTTCAACGTTTAATCACGTTGTGGGCAAGCAGGGTTCTGTGTTTTTGAACGTAATGTTTCATTCAGAGGCTCAGATCTGCGGTTCTTAACAGTGAGCGATATACCTGCATGTTAACAAACTTTATCTTCTCATTCTCCTAGTCGCAGTTTGAGGTCAGTGAAAATGCCGAAGCTTTTCGTGGTTGTCGTCAAGGATGACACGGGCAAACTGTGGAACCTCGTTTCTGCCGAAGAAGAAATAGTTCGCCACCAAGACTCGTTCGGAACTAATTCGTTGTTTGTTCATAAATCTGAACCGGCAGAAGACAGTCCGCAATGCGTTCGCGCAACGGAATCCACCATGGAAGACCACGTCACACTAGGCCTACTGCCACATGAAGCGTGCGCTAACCCAAGAATCAAAGAGAAGTGACCTCTCAACGCGCGGGGGACGCGTCAACGTCACATTTCTGATGGCTACCGAGTGAACTCAGCGTATTCCCGGATGGTCCTAGGTTTGTGCCGCCGCCTTTTCCAACAATTACGCGCGCTAAGTCATTTGTTACATTTCATGGACTTTCCAACATTGCCAGAAGTAGCTTCAAGTTACAATTTGTTACAAAAACGTCGTCGTCAAAAAAGCGCGCGCTATTTGCATGGAGTGTTTTCAGAAGCAAAAATGACAACTAGTCATATTTGGCTTGAAAACCACATGTCTAAACTGTCTAGCATGAAAACATACGTGTGCTATCTCAAACATTGACAAGAAAACTCAATACAGCCTCATTAAATTCTCTCGGAGTTTCCATGTTTGACATGTGTCCCGCCCCTCTAAGAGTAATTCTCTGAGAATTCTGTATCTTCTTTCTTAGGATGTCAGCAATTCTGTGAAAATCTGGCGAATCACGCTCACCTACGATAATGAGGGTTGGAACTTTGATTTCTTGAAGTCGTTCCATTGCGGGTGGGTCCAAAGAGCATAATGGGTCGGTGTTGACAAAGTGCCAGCCAGAGTAGTCAGAAATCATCTGCGCGAGTCGAAAAGCCACGTTTGGCTTCTCGAAAGCTGGTTTAAATAAAGGGCAACTCTTCCACACTTCTTTTGCAGCCTCTACGCCGTTTTCTTTGACTTCTTTCGAGATTGATTCATCAAATTCGCTCCAGAACTTTCACCATTCTCGAAACCCGTAGATCGAGGAATCAACAAGTATGAGAGCCTTGGTCACTTCTGGATATTCAAGAGTGAAATCGAGAGCAATTCCGCCGCCCATAGAAAGACCGACTACATATGCGTAGCCTATCCCAAATTGCTTCAGAAGGGCTTTCAAATCCTTCGTGTGGCTGTATTCTTTCCCGACTATTGGAAGTGCTGACTTGCCAAAGCCACGCACATCATAACGCACTACTTTGAAACGTTCTGAAAAGACCTCAAGCTGGTCATCCCACATTTTAGTATTAAGAGAAAACCCGTGAACGAGCACTAAGGGATGCCCTCTGCCGACTATCTCGTAGTAAAGTCTAGTGTCATTCACTTCTGCAAAACCCTTGTTGACCAAACGTCCCATACTCAAGCGACTTAGCATTGACCAGACTGTTTCGGTTCAGCTATAACTTTTCTGCAATTCTCTTCTTAGGTCGCGTGCGCTGTCAAAAAGGGCGCGCGCTTATTCTTGCAGAGCACAAGCTTTAAGCACTCCAAGAAGTGAGCTGTTTGGGCTGGGGGTAGAACTTGGGCGAAAACATTGCAGAGGTTATCTTTGATCCTGAAGCTAGACGAATTGCGAGGATGACTTTTTATCATGATGATCTTCGTTTCCGGTGTAGACGCTGTGCTGTCTTCTGCTGCAAGCTTGGGGGACCAATACTCGCTAAGAGCGATATGGAGCGTGCAAAGCTGGCAGGACACAGATTGGAAGGCTTTTTGGAGACAACAGTTGATCCGAAGTTCAAGGGTTTGCCTACGATGGTTGGAAACTTGAAAAACAATAAAGATGGATCGTGTATTTTCCTAAAATCCAGCCCAAAGAGAGGAGTTTACGAGTGTCCGATCTACGACTCTAGACCAGCTCGCTGCAGATTGTACCCGTTCGACTTTGAAAGAGTCAGTCCGAACTCCTTCACGCTTAAGCTTATTCCTTGCTGTAACGGCCTAAACGCTGAAGATGGTGAGTTGGTGAATGAAAACTTCATTACGAAGCATTTGCTTAACGCCTTGTTGGACCTGTTCGTATGAAGAAATTTATTAACGTCTTCAACTGTGCGCGCGTGCCTATTCTACTATGGGCAGTTCTAGGCAACTGGGATGGTCCGCATCATGATAGAGGGTTACATGTGCTACTCGTGCATCTTGGCCTGACTCTTCCGCAACCACGCCGCCACTGTTATAGTTCTTCTGCCAGTAAATCGAATTCGGACAGCTGATGACCAGACGCAGGCGACTGTTTCTGGCAACTCGACGTGAGAAAAAAGTAAAGCCGTCAAACTTGTAACAATTGATTTCTCCAGGCGCAATCAGCTTTTCTTGTCGCAATGATTCCCTGTAGCGAGCTCGCAGAGAATCCTGCGTCAACAAAATGTGTTTGCCGTTGAATAGAATCTCTGACACGTTCACCTGAAAATCGGTGTCGGGCACGTCCAGAGCAATCCAAACTGCGAGTTTCAGATAACCCGTGATCTCAGTGTCAACGTCAAACGGCGGACTGTGATAGACCAACCCGTTGCCGAACAGATTAAGCGCATAACGCTGGTCGGTGAGATAGTCCTTGATTTCCTCGCGCTCCAATTCCACGGGACGAATATCCAATGGATCGTTCACCCACCTGTCAGGGTGCGCAGTGCTGGGTAACGTTGAGTCCATTGTGCCTGAATTAAAGACGTCGTTGGCTTGCCCATTAGCGGAGTTGAGGTATAGACGCATCGTCTTGTTAGAGATGCTCTCAAGCGTGTCTGAGTATTTCCATTCCTCGGCGCCCATTAAGTAGTAGGCCACGCGCTTTTTCAAGAACTCTGGCTGAGGGCCTTTCTTGAGCGTCCAATCGTACCATTCCTTATGGAGCTTGTTCATATCCAAAAGGCTGGCTTCGCCAAACGTCAATCCGCCGAATTCCTTCTTGGGTGTGCGTGTTCCGGCGTGGTCCCATAGACCAATGATTAGATAGTGCTTATCGCGCGCAGGAGATGAGGATTGCATGTGCTGGCGATAATAGTGCATGGCTCCTGGTTGATCGGCGTCATAGTGTCCGGTGATTGTCAGTATCGGGATGTTGATCCGGTCATACTCAGAGGAACTGAGGTTCATGCGGTCCCAATATTCATCCTGAGTAGGATGCTGGAGCCACGTATGGAAGTGCTTTGAACAGTTTCCAACAATCTGATCCAGCTCTTTGAATGGCCGGTGACTCAGATACATCTCGCGGAACTTTTCAATCCAGAAGGACTGCTCGCTGAAAAGATTGCTATTCCCCGTGATGCCGCTCGTGAACGTGAGCCACTGCATCAAATATGAGTAGGGGATGTTCTTGAAGAAAGGGAAATCCACGCCGCAATGTGCTGCTGCAGCGGGGACGATAGTTTTGAGATGTGGAGGAAATGCCTTAAGCGTCATCCACTGGTTAAAGCCAGCATGAGACCCGCCCCACATAGCCACCGATCCGTTGCACCAAGGTTGGGCCGCCAGCCACTCGACTATATCGTGGCCGTCGCGCTCTTCGTTGACATCTGGCTCAAACTCGCCCTCCGAGTTACCACGACCACGACAATCCACGAGGGCAAAGGCATAGCCGTTCTGGGCAAAATACAGAGCTCGAGAATGATAGGTATCACCGACATAGGGTGTAAGAGTGAAAATGACAGTAGTGGGATCTGCCTTCTTGGGTTTGTACACAGTAGCGTTTAGCCTCACGCCATCACGCATGGGAATTCTTACGCCCCACATAAAGTCAACATTCTTTTCAGTCTCAAGAGGTTCTTTGGCTTTCTCAGCCATGCCACCAAGTTGAAGTGCGTGCTTCATGAGAAAATCCTCTACCAATACTATGACTGGTTACTATGAGTATGTGCGCTTAAAAGAGCATTCTTGGCCTCACTTCTCACATCTGCCACCTGAGCGCGCGGTCTTGTCTTTTCAGAGTATAATTGACGACGGTCTCGCTAAATGCTCCAAGATTAAAGGATTAGCTACTGAAAAAGTGGCTTAGCGTAGCAGAGTATATCGCGAACCGGTAAACTGACTTGTACACAGCTTAAAATCATATATGATAGACATGGCCTAAGGCAACTGTGGGTGATTTGTAATGTCGGTTAAAGACATCAAAACATTCGAGCGTCGCTTTTTTGAGGAGCAAAACAAGGGGAAAGCCGCAACCATGGCAATAATGGACGAGTCTTACGCCACTAACATCGTTTATCACAATGGCACTGGTGAGGATGTCCGCGGTCTAAAGGACTACAAACAATATACCAATGAGGCCTACAACGCGTTTCCAGACCTTCATTTCACCATTGATGACTTGATCGTCGAAGGAGACAAAGCAGTGGTCCGCTTCACAATGACTGGCACACACAAGGGCGTAATCATGGGTATATCTCCAACAAATAAGAAGGTGACCATATGGGGGATCGGCATCGACCGCATAGTCGGCGGAAAGGTCGTAGAATCATGGGAAAGGGTTGACACACTCGGCTTGATGCGGCAACTCGGCGTCATACCCACGCCGGAGAAGGGAAAATAACCTTCACCAGCGCACGCTTGTTGTTGGACAAGCGTGGGGCGATGTTGGTTCGATAGTCTGGTACTGTTCTAAAGCTTGGGCTTAATAGTTTGGTTGGCTAGTTGTATGTTAGGTGTCAAGGCAGTGAAGTTGAAGGGACGGGTTGTGCGTTTCTCTTTCTTGGTGTTGATTCTTTCCAGTTTGATGTGGGTTGGAACGTGTTTTGCTGATATGCCTAACCCGGGGCCTCAGAAGCATGATGTTGAGATTCAGGGTGCAAAGATCATCAGTGAGGGGGGTTACTTGTGGTTTCACGTGGTGAACCATGATTATCGTGGACTCTGCGTTGTGATCCACCCTCCGTCTGACGTTATTGTATTTGGAAACGCGTCGACCGTGGCGTATCTTTATACCAATGAGAGTGCTGACTTCTATTTTCAGGTGCTCTACTATTGGAGCGGGTCGCCGATTTTTGTTCAGCAAAGTCCGACGAAAGAGTTGAGGTTCATCTTCGAGATTTACACCCAGTATCGCACGAGCAAAATGACTGATGAAAACGTTGAATTCGACGTTAGTGCTGTTCCCTTGAACCGCAGGATTGATGATTGGAACCTGTTTTACTTTGCGGTCTTCACCGTGGCTGCAGTTGTCGCAACAGTCATTCTCATCACAGCGAGACTGGGTCGACAGGACAAACGGAAAAGCAATCTTGAACAGGCTCGCGAGCTCTGAGCGCGCACTGAGTTGAGATTTCAACTGTGTTGCTTAGTGGTGGCCAGCGGTCTTCGTTTTCCATTTATGAAGGACGTGGTTTTGTGGTTAAGTTGAGCCCGTGAGTGAGCTGGAAGACAAAGTCTTATCCATCCGTGCGTCTAGGTTGAGAATTGGAAGTTTGTGATCGTGAAGGAAGGTTCGAGGAGGAAAGCTAACGTGCTCGGTGTGCGTTTCTGGTACACGGGCATTCGTGTGAAGGATCTTGAGGAGTCGATGAGGTTTTACAGGGAAGCGCTCGGATTTCACGTTATATTGAAGGGCAGGATGGTTGCTCATGAGGGAACGTACGTGCAGATGCGGACTCCGACGGGCAAGCAGGTTCTTGAATTGAACTACTATCCGGAGACGAGCAAGTTTTACGAGGATTATGTTTGCGGTTCGGAATTGGATCACATCGGGTTGTACGTGAGCAACGTTAGAGAGCAGTATAAGCAGTTGATTGGGTTTGGATGTGAGCCGGCGGTGGAGCCTTTCACTCAGGGTTCTTGGGTTCTGGCTTTTGTCAAAGATCCTAACGGCATCTGGTTGGAGCTGATCGGCAAGGAAGCGCGAGCAACTCGGAAGTAGTGCTGTTCTGGCGGGCGCGCTCTTGTTTTTCGTGTAGATCGCGCGCGCGAAAGTACGACACAAATAACAAATACCTTACAATCAGGATGACATCGGATTTACTAGATACATACAAAAGTCATGCAGAAAAAACACACCAACTGAGGCATCCATTAGCTGTGGCAAACGGCCTTGCTCGGAGCGCGCGCTAATTTGGTCTTTCGTTAGCTGCGGGTATAATCATGATGCAGGTGAGCGTCCTGCGCGCGCCTAGCTTTAGAATACAGATTTGGGCTTCATAAGTCAAATATCTATCATTTCCGGAAAAAAAGCAGCATGATGAAATCAGAAAATACGACTGTTAAGACTAAGCCGCGCGTGCGTTTGCTGATTCTCGCGTCGCTTCCTAGTCTCGTTTTTGGCGAGCGCTAGGCTGGACTTTGCGGGAGGCAACAAGAATGAGAAAAATGCTTATTGCTTCAGGCATTCTGGTGCTGTTGTTAGTGTGTACTTTATTGTCTGTTTCAAGCGTGACTGCTGTTGATGCAGTTACTCCAGACTTTTCCAGCGTTACTGTTCAACCGTATCCTCTCACACCGTACTCAGGTAACCCAGTTATCACTGCGAGCATGGTTACAGATAGGGCTGCCAAACTCGTTGCTGATCCGTTTCTTTTCCACGAAGGTAATACATGGTATCTGTTCTTCGAGGTGGACTCAGGCGTTCAGGAAATAGGTTTAGCTACAAGTTCTGATGGTTTGCACTGGACATATCAAGGGATAGTCATAGCTGGGACGACAGGTCATTGGCATTTTGCATATCCATACGTGTTTAACTACAACGGCAACTATTATATGACACCAGACACCTATGACCAAGATTCAATTGGACTTTACCAAGCATCGAATTTCCCATACGGTTGGACGCTAAAATCAGTTCTTGTACGAGGGGCTAAAGGCAGTGGACTTTGCGATCCTCAACCTTTCGTCTACAATGGCATGTGGTGGATGTTTGTTGGAGATTCAAGCGATGCTAATTGCTATCTATACTATTCCACATCTTTGACTGGACCATGGATTCAACATCCTAAAAGTCCGATAGTAAGTAACAATGTTCTCGAAGCAAGAGGAGCAGGTCGAGTAGTTCAATATGGTAAAACAATCCTGCGATTTGTAGAGCAGTTCACTAATGGAGTTCAAGTGGGAGCATTCCAAGTGGATACTCTCACAACAGCAGCGTACGCGGAACACGAAATACCAGCAAGTCCGCTTTTCATTCCAAGCGGTAGTGGCTGGAACGCAAATGGTATGCATCAACTGGATCCTTGGTGGACAGGAACTACGTGGCTTGCAGTGACAGATGGCTCCAACAACAACAATGTATGGTCAATAGGTATATACACTACAGGAGAGACATCGACAACTCCAGCCACAATAAACGTGAGCATAACGTACCAACCGTTTGGACTCATCATGCAATACATGTTGAAATCTGGCTCGAACTGGACTGCGCCCTCAACGATCACGGTTTGGGGAAGAGACTGGCAGTTCCTAAAATGGTCTGACGGTCCAGCAGACAAAACAAGAACATTCAATGGAAACGGAAGCTACAGCATCACCTACGGCTGATTTTCCTCCTTCCCTCTTTTTTCGCGTGTACTGAGACCTAGACCGCGCGCGCTTGATGCTTTCTCGGTCAACAGCCATATCGTATACCTGAGTTCATCTTACGGAGATAGCTGATTATAGGCGCACCCACGCGAGAATTAATTGTTTCGTCAGTTCAGAGTACTTCTTGCTGAAGTGCAGGAACGGAAAAGAAACAGCGTGAACTATGATTGAAGCTTGTGGGAATCCAAAATCAGGATTCTGCCCGCTGCCAAGAAACTATGATAAGAAACAGAAGGTAACTAGCAAGCTCTCGTACGCTCGCGCAGCTTGACTTGAAGTCAAGTCATGGTCCTTATCCCAACTTTGACACTAGGACTTGCCCTTGTGCCGTAAGAGTTGACCAATCACCTTTGAGCAGTTGAGTTGACGGCTCATCAGCTCCGTAATAGGGAGAATACGAGAAGCCCCAGCTATGTCCTTTGAAATAGTCAATCATATCACGCAAAGCCTGCGTACAGCCAGAGCTTGGCGATGATGCAAACTCCGTTACAACGAAAGGCACATGGTAAATATTCTGGATTGCCTGCTCATAAAGATCCAGCCAATGATACAACTTAGTTTTTCCACCTGCTAAATCTCCAGATTGATAGGCATAGTAGTAGTCCCAACCTTCAGTTGACCCATACTTAATCGGCTGCGTAGGATGAAGAATCACGCCTCCCGGAGTCTCTCCACAATAAAGGTGAGGAGCAAAAACGATGTTCGGTTCAGTTATCAGGCTAACACCATTTCTGATTGCGGCATCGCTTACCCACTCTCCGTAAATGTCTATAAAAACATACAAACTTGGATTAACTTGGTGCACCGACCTTGCAAGCGTATTACCCAACTCTAGTTCCAGGGGCCAGCTTGCTGACCTGTCGGCAAGAGGCCAGAACTCGTTAACCTCCACACCAATAACCTTGGAGTTGTTCAAATAGTCCTTCGCTACTTGTACGAGAGTCGGAAGCTGGTCTGCATTATACAAGCTGCGGGCTTGCGCATCAGTCAAAGTGCCGTACGGGCCTTGAACTGGCGGTGAACCATACGAATGCAGATCCATTACAACATAAAGACCATTTGACGTTAGGTTTTCCACCTCTTGGCGGAGAAGCTGCTTATAACGAGCGTCGTTGCGGTACCAGTAACTGTTGAAACCCTCACGGACGAAACTTGCGTTCCAAGACGCTATTTTCTTAGCATCATAACTGTAATAGGCGGGGTTCACCTTCCTCTGGCCGTCTACAGCCGGGTTCGCATCGAGAAAACCCGTTATGGCAACGCCTTGAAGCACCTGCGGCTGAACAGATGGAGGCTGTGAACCCGAAGGAGAATAGACACTTGTTTCTATAATATGTGCATTCTTATTTGCAGTGTTACCCGTAACAGTTATCCTAACAAATCTAGCGGTCACCGTAGGGAATGTATCCGTCACTGAACCATTCCCTGTCCTAACTGGCACCACGTTAACCCACGATGAACCATCCGTAGACACCTCAACATAGTAAGTATACGTCCTCGCGTCACCATCATAGAAATGAGTAACAACCTGGTTTATACTAACCAAAGAACCAAGGTCAAGTTTAAGCCACTGTGGTAGAGAAGTACCGTAAGCACTCCACCAGCCATTCAACAATGACTCAATTCCGTCAATCGCACTACTCGGCGGGAAACCACCGTCGTTAGAAGAAGAAGAAGCACCAACCACTACAACCCGCGCCTCCGAACCCGAAGGAGAATAGACACTTGTTTCTATAATATGTGCATTCTTATTTGCAGTGTTACCCGTAACAGTTATCCTAACAAATCTAGCGGTCACCGTAGGGAATGTATCCGTCACTGAACCATTCCCTGTCCTAACTGGCACCACGTTAACCCACGATGAACCATCCGTAGACACCTCAACATAGTAAGTATACGTCCTCGCGTCACCATCATAGAAATGAGTAACAACCTGGTTTATACTAACCAAAGAACCAAGGTCAAGTTTAAGCCACTGTGGTAGAGAAGTACCGTAAGCACTCCACCAGCCATTCAACAATGACTCAATTCCGTCAATCGCACTACTCGGCGGGAAACCACCGTCGTTAGAAGAAGAAGAAGCACCAACCACTACAACGCGCTGAAGCACCTGCGGCTGAACAGACAAAGTCTGCAAAGCAAAAACCGACGAAGAGAAATAGCTACAGAGCACACCCAAAAATAAAACCAAAAGGGCCAAGCCAATGAACTTTGCATTTTTGCCTACGCAGCCCATTAAGCCCACCTCTGGAACGGCAAGCTAAAGTGCCCATCTTTGAAAATCATATCGAACGCGAACTTTCTAACCATTTACGCTTTTCTCCTCAAATCAATTTTCTTGGAACCCACACTATCTCTAGTTTGATTTAACGTTTTTTGTTAACTTCAAGCAAGCGAATTGCAAAGCATCATTGGAAAGCAGCAAAGTCTAATTAACAAGATTTCAAAGCTCACTTCGCAAGGAAATTCTCGCTCAGATCGTTGAAGAATCAGACTCCAGCTCGAGCTTGCGTAACAGCCGAAACAGAGAGCGTCGGCACTAACACGCCTACGGAGAGAATCCCGATTATCAAGAAAGAAACCAGACTCCTACCGACTATCAGCGCGCGACGCGCGCTGCTGATAACTGTGTCGACAAGAATGGCTGTCCCGAAACAGTGTACGCGGAACTGGCTCACGATATTCATAGTGCTGTGAAAAAACCGAAAACAGAGGAAGCCCTACTGAAGTCAGAGGAAAAATACCGTTCTCTAGTCAATAATGCTGGTACGGCCATAGCCGTCACTGACTTGGAGGGTCGGTTAACGTATGTCAATGAAGCGTTTACTGACTTGTTGGGCTATTCCGCTCGGGAAATGCTGGGTCGTCCTTGGATTGAGTTCTTGCATAGCGCGCGCTCACTTTGGTGACTCCGTGTCCCCAGCGAAGCATAGAAAACTGTGGATCTGCTTGAATTCAGGTTTTGGCCTCTAGGGATTTGAACCCAAACGGGTTCAAGTCCGCCCCTCTCTTCCCAGACTATCATGTGGGCGAGAGTTCGCGCGCGCTCATTTTTTGATCTCATACCGCATAATTGTTCTGGTCTTAGGAACAGAGCCAAAATCCACAAACCCAACCTTCAGAAACATAGAGGCAAGACCGGTGTAAACAGTCGTATCATTCTGTCTTCCGCTGGGCCGACTCGGATAGCCCTCAATGATCTTGCCCCCTTGCTGTTCAGCATGACTGACGGCAGCTTCCAGCAGCTTAGTTGAGATACCTTTTTGTCTGAATGGTTTGGCCACAAAGAAGCATACAACGGACCAGACCGGCCGATTGTCTACGCGTTTGAGCGTTCTGGATCTCTCGAGTCTGTGGAATTCCTCTCTCGGAGATATGGAGCACCAACCAACGGGCTGTCCATCAGAATATGCTAGTATGCCGGGAGTTTTCCCTTGGCTCACGATGGTTCTTAGAGCTTCTTTTCTTTCGCTGCCTCTCCTTTTCTCCCATTCAGACGATGATTGCCTCCACCACATGCACCAGCATGATCTGCATATGCTGTCTTCTCCAAAGAGCTTCTCAAGGTCTTTCCAGTTTTCCAAAGTCAAAGGTTGAAACGTCAGATTCATTCTCATGATTGCCACCTGCTGCGGCTAGACCGCGCGTCACAAACCTCCATGAGAAAACACGAACTATATATCCTGTTGTTTCTTTTTCCTGAAGTACTCTTTCATATGGTAGTGACTACTCCCACCCCTGAAGAGGATGGGCTTCTATGTCCGTGAGGGCAAGAGACTGTAGCCCCAGTCTCAAAATGTTTATCGAAGCGTTCAAGTCGCGGTCCAAAACCAACCCACATCCGCAACGATGCATTCGTTCGCTTAGACCCTTCTTCACGATTAAACCGCACCTTGAACATGCCTGCGAAGTGCCTTTCGGGTTCACCAACACAACCTTGGAGCCAGCCTCTACCGCTTTGCACCTAGTCGCATTGACAAACAAACCCCAAGCGGCGTCGCCAATAGACTTCGCAAGATTACCATTCTGCTGCATGCCCTTAACGTTCAAACCCTCAAACGCTATCACGCCAAAACGGTCCACAAGCTTTCTGCTCTCCTTATGGATAAAATCTGAACGTCTATTTCCAATTCTTTCATGCACACGCTGAACAACCCGAAGACGCCTACGCCACTCAACTGACCCTTTCTTTTCAGCGGACAGTTTTCGCTGAGCCTTAGCTAACTCGTACTCTTCACTCCTGAAAAAACGTGGATTCACAATCTTCTCACCAGTAGACAAAGTAGCGAACGACTCTAAACCAACGTCAACACCGACCACCGCGCCCTCTTTGAAAGGCAACAGCTCACTTTCAACTTCAATGAATGAAACATACATTTTACCCGTTGAAGCCCTGCGAACCGTTACCCTGCGCACATTGCCCTCCACTGGCTGATGCAACTGGACCTTGATGTTGCCTATCTTGGCAAGCGACAAAACATTGCCTTCCAGCTTGAAACCAAACTGCGTATAAGTTAAGCTGTCATAGCGCCCATACCCTTTAAATCGTGGGTAGCCAACTTCCTTCTCGCCTGCTTTAATCCTTCGGAAAAACGCTTGAAAAGCAAGGTCAACACGCCCCTGCGCATCCTGCAAAACCTGACTGAAAACAGTTTTGAGTTGTGGATGTTCCTTTTTCCATTGTGTCAGAAGCTTGTTAGTTTTGAAAAGTGAAACGCTTTTCTTTTCTTGTTCCCAGCTGTTTTTGCGAACTGCTAACGTTTCGTTGTAGACCCAACGCAAAGACTCCAACGTGTCATCTATTCTTGTTTGCTGCGCCTTGGTTGGGTAGAGCCTATAACGGAACGTTTTAAGCATAAATAACAATCAATCAAATGCACTCAAAAGTGTTTGCTCACGCAATTCATCCCATGACTAAAGGCAATGGGCTTTCTTGCTGCTTAGATGGTAAAAATGAAAGAAACTGCTACGACTGCTACGACCTCACTATTTAGTTCAGAAAATCAAGTCTCATATTCTACAGTAAATAATCAACCCGTAGCAGTCGTAGCAGATCCTAACCCTGAGCACGAACCCTACGTTTCTGTCGTGCGGTTAGAGTCGGCGCCAGAAGATAATCAGGGTGAATGCGTCAGTTGCCATCGTAAAGGAGTCATGGAGTTTCAAGCCGGGAATCCTGACGGATCATGCGGCTTTCTATGTGCTGAATGCGGTCTTGGAGAGCTGGACAGACTAGCGCGCGCGATAACGTAATGAACGGTTTTTACCGTGAAATTGTAACAAATGTGTAACAAAACTGTCACAATCCCTTTTAGCGCGCGCGCTGCGTGGCGGGTGATACATAAAGATTTTCTGTAATAACGGGGCGCGGGCGTCTGTTGATCTCTGATTCAGACTCTATGAGTCTAGGCTTTATGATTTATGAGGCATTTTGTTTATAAGTATCGGTGTGAAGGGTAGGTGCAGCGTGTAAGAAGTGATTTTTGCACAGCAACCATAAGAGGAGTTGAGAGAGTTGACATATGAGAGAAAAGAAATGCACAAAGCAGTTTGCGCTGAATGCAAAAAGGAATGTGAAGTGCCATTCAAGCCTGATGGCAGCAGACCAGTATACTGCCGAGAATGTTACGCTAAGAGAGCACCCCCAAGAAGAGACCGATACTAGATCAAGCCAACAGCTCTATTCTAAGATTAGCTTTCTCCCAGTTTCTATATTTTTTTTTCAAGTCACCTGAGTAGATATTAGCGTACGCTAATTTTATTGATTGGTTGGCCGGACCGGGCTCATATCCAGACGGGCTCAAGTCCGCTAAACTAGGGCAAGGAAGAAGCCATTTTGCAGGATCGTATCAAGTCGAGATATACCGACGCAGTAGTGTAGTTCAGCTATTCAACACTAACTTGACGATTTCTCCTGCAACTCCACCATTTTCTTCCAACTCATGGAGTTCTAATTGGTGAAAGTTTCTTAAACATTAGTAGCCTATATTGTTAATAGGTAGTATTGTTTCGTGGAGATTAGTGTATGCCTTCATTGAAGAAGAAGAATGTTCAAAAGAAGAAAAAACATTCGGACAAAGTTGGGAAATAGCGCAAATCTCATATTTTGTGTTCTTGCGGGTCTTCGTCGTAGCGCGCGTTGAACTAGGTTGCTATGGGTTTGTAGGCGGCGGTGGTGGCGTTCTATGTGATGGATAGAGAAACCCTAACGCTACGAATATTATTCCAGCTATACTTAGAATGATGCCGAGTGTTTGATATGGATAGATATATGTTGCGGGTATATTATAAGCCGAATCACCGCTTGTTTTGGTTACTGGATAGACTGATGCTATCAAGCCAATGATCAAAAGAATGATTCCGAAACCTATCAATCCTTTGTTTCTTTCTTCCATATTCTTGACTCATAATTCCTATCGTTAGACTTTGGCTAGAAGTCTTTAACTTAGCACGCGCAGCATATTTCGCGGCATATATCCCCATTTAGGTAGCTCCCTAATTTCCATCAATTTTCCATAATGTGGAGCATGTATATCTCCCTAGTTACCCATGTCTATGCCCTAATGCGTACACTATTACGCATCATAAGTGACAGAAACGAGACTTTTATGAGACAGATAAGAGATCTGTTTGTGACGATTAGAGATCTCTTGGAGACGGTAAGAGATGGGTGGAAGAAGAACTTCAAAGCAAGAGCTGACTCAACTGGAAATCATGACAAGGGAAGGTATGACGTGTAGAGATTGCTCAAAAACTCGATAGGTCTCCGGCGGCCATAAGAAACCTTCGCTACAAGAAACATCTGGCTATCAGAGTACAAGACGAAACCAAGGCCTTGCTTCGTCAAAGAGACGAATTAATCAATATGGTGAAGTTTCTTCAGGGACAGAAAACGTCGTTAGCTTTTGAAGTGGAATATCTTAAGAAAGAGAAGGAAAAGCTTGAAGGAGCCATCGCAACTGACAAATATCTTCTTGAGCAGACCTTAGCTCAGGCCCTAATAAACTTGAAACTACAGAGACCAGACTTGTTCATTCTATCCGGTCCAGAGCAAATAGCCATGCTGTTAAAAGTGATCTTGAAATGAGCGCCGCGATGGAAATATTTTCGCGTGTTTTAAATGTCGACGTTCAATTACTTCAGTTGAGAATCACGGTTGACTCAATCTTCTGAAAGACAGAACCAAACAACACAAACCACTCGCTTCCTAGAAGGAAGACTGGTTTCTCTCGATGTCTTCCGCGGAATAGCTATTGCATTCATGATTCTCGTGAACAACCTTGGAGGCGACACAAACTATGCTATACTTCTACATGCAGACTGGAATGGCCTTACCCTTGCAGACATATTCTTTCCATTCTTCCTTTTCATTTTGGGAGCGGCCATCCCGTATTCACTCGGGAGAAAACTTGAACACACTGAGAGCAAGAAGAAACTGGTTCCTAGGATAGTCCGACGAACCATCATACTGTTTGCTCTTGGAGTCTTCATCAACGGATTTCCCTTCTTCAACTTATCAACTCTACGCATAATGGGCGTCCTGCAAAGGATTGCACTCTGTTACCTTGTTGCCTCGGCAATCTATCTCAAGCTAAATCGGAGAAAACAGATCATTGCTACCTTGCTTTTTATGGTTCTCTATTGGATTCTAATGACAGTGGTACCAGTTCCTGGGTATGGATCGGGAGTGTTGGACAAGAATGGGAGCTTGGCTGCATACGTCGATAGACTATTGCTTCCTGGTCACCTGTATGCTGGAACATGGGATCCTGAAGGTTTTCTCAGCACCATCCCAGCCTTGGCAACCACAATGTTAGGACTTCTTGCAGCCGAGCATTTGAGGACGAATCGAACTCCGAAAAACAAATCAACGACCCTGTTCTTGCTTGGAGCCATTTTGATAGCTACAGGGGCACTCTGGAATCTATCGTTCCCCATCAACAAGAACCTCTGGACAAGCTCGTTTGTTGCACTTACCGCCGGAATGGCATTCATCATTTTTGATTTGTGCTACTACATCATCGATTTCAAAAAACATATGTTGTGGGCAAAACCATTCATCATTTTAGGCGTAAACTCGATCGCCGCATACGTGTTCACTGAAATTATGAACCTAACACTCATCTATGCTAACGTAACCCTAAGTGACGGGACAAGCATCTCATTAAAAGGTTTGATATATGAACGTTTATTTTCATCGTGGGCTGGTCCGCTTAACGGATCTCTATTCTACGGAGTTGCATTCTTGCTGTTCTGGCTAGGTATCATGGCTATACTTTACAGACAAAGAGTATTCATAAAAATCTGAGACTGAAGGTTCTCCATTTCACGTATCCTGCAAAAGTCTCCCAAAATTGCTGATATTATGTATTCTCAACCAGTCGGCGATATCCCGCACACTACGAATGGAGAAAAGGGAGTTTTGCAGGAGAAATCTCCAACTTTTCACAAGGCTTGAAAGGGACCTATATGGATCCGTTTGCACCCACGGAAGAAGACCTGCTTGGTGTTCAATTGCCAACTGGTGAAAGAGTAGGTTCTGCTGTCGTTTGGCTCTCGCCAAACTCCCAACGATCCCAGCCAGACCGTTTGCCTCAAGTCTTATTCGACGCAGAAGCGATTGCCCGTTTGCTTTGAAGCTTAGGAAGCTTCAAGTGAGGGAAGCTCACCTGCTTTCCCTTTCTACAGATACACCCCTACGAAACAGAATAGGATAAAAAGATAGGAGGGCACCTATTTGTGTGCCCAGATTTGTACTCGAACGTAGTTCCAGTATTCGTCGTCGGTTCCTCTGTACAGGTCTATCGTGTTAAGTGTTGAGCCAACCCAAGCTAAGTCGTACTTGAAACCGTCCAGCGCGTTTCCAGCGGCATCTGTCTTGATAAGCCAAAAATCAGAGCTGCCAGCGCCAAAGGAACTTGTTTCACCTGCCATTATGTATCCTCCATCGTCTGTTTGAACCACAGAATGTCCAACATCATAGTCTGTTCCTCCGTATGTCTTGTTCCACTCCACATTTCCGCCTGCATCCGTCTTAATCAACCAACAATCGGCATAACCAGCACCGAAGGAACGTGTCTGACCCGATATGATGTACCCTGCATCGCTTGTTCGAGAGATGAAACACCCTTGATCGAAATCTGTTCCTCCGTATGTCTTGTTCCACTCCATGTTCCCGCTCGCGTCCGTCTTAACCAGCCAAACATCACCATTTCCAGCGCCAAACGAATTGGTATAACCAACTATTGCGTATCCTCCGTCGATGGTCTTAACAATAGAACCATAAGGAGAACCCGGCTCGTCAGCCCCTGTTCCCCCATATGTCTTGTTCCACTGCATGTTCCCGCGCGCGCTAAAAAGCGCGCACCAGACCAGACGTACGGAGTATTCGCCTGAAACATACGTGCCTATTTCTCCAAGAATCGCGCGTGCTTTTTCGTTGAAAACTTATTAGGCGTTGGATCCAATTGTGGTTCTGATTGCTAGGAGGGGTTTTGCTTGAAAGAAGTTGAGCTTAGGCTGGTTGCTGAGCTAGTTAAGAACAGTAGGAGAAGTGACAGAGAGCTTGCTAAGGCACTTGGGATTTCTCAGCCGACAGTGAGCAGGATGATAAAGAAGCTGGAGAGGGAGGGAGTGATAAGAGAGTACACGATGATACCTGATTTCTCTAAGCTTGGATACGAGATCATGGGCGCCAGCTTCATCAAGCTCAGCGACGCCCAAGTTGGGGTTTCTGATGAGTTGAGGAGATCTACTGCTGAATTGGAACGGAAGAGCCCCTACCCTAATCTGATGGCTGTGAACGGAATGGGCTCTGGGAAGGACAGGATGTTCATTACGTTCTACGAGGACTACTCTGCTTACTCGAAGGCCATGCAGGTGACGAGGCAGCTCCCAAATGTCAACGTGGACACCCTAGACAGCTTCTTGGTGGATCTCAAAGACAGAAGCAACTACAGGATTCTGAGCATGTCGGAAATATCAAATCACATTCTTCGTCAAGCCGAGAAAACAGGCAAATCAAGCGGCAGAAATAAACCAGTTGCGGAGAGCAAGAACGCTAAGAGGAATCTATGAGAAGGCCAACCTCAGAGTCCTAAACTGACTCGAATTCGAAACCTTCTTTCTGTCGGCTTCATCTACCAGACAACGCGCGCGCTGTGACGCGAGCATGGTGAAGTGTGTAGAAGTGTAGAACAATCTTCTAAATAGACTTAAATAGAAATGGTGAGTTCAATAGAATCAGACTTAAATATATTAGCTTAGGAGTTGAAAAATTCTTGCCAAAGTTGATGAAAACTAAAATCGGCTCGGTCATTGTTATTGCGATGTTCATTCTCGTTGTGGGCTTTCCAGGATTTGCATCAACTGTATCAGCAGCGCGACCTGAAAACGGCTGGTCAGCACATCCATTAATGCATGTTCGTCCAGCCACGGCAACTCCCTCTCCGTCAGCTCTCACTCCGACGCAGATACGGAGCGCGTATGGCCTTCCTTCCACGGGCGGCGCGGGAACAACTATCGCCATCGTCGACGCCTACGATGACCCAAACGTCCTGAACGACCTTACCGTGTTCAGCACTCAATACGGTCTATTACCCGTCAATTTTGTAGAACACAAGATGGCAACGACCATCAGCGTGGACACGGGCTGGGCGCTTGAAACATCCTTAGATGTCCAGTGGGCTCACGCCATAGCGCCAAACGCGATGATACTGCTGGTAGAGGCCAAATCAAATAGTCTAGGCGATCTTCTCGCCGCCGTTAGTTACGCCAAAAGCCAACCGAACGTCGTGGCGGTGTCTATGAGCTGGGGCGGAAGCGAGTTCAGCACAGAAACCTCATATGACAGCTATTTCAGTTCCTCTGGAATCACCTTCTTCGCATCCTCCGGAGACAGCGGAGCCGGCGTGATATGGCCTGCGAGTTCACCGAACGTGGTCGCCGTCGGCGGAACAACCCTCAATCTTGCCTCTGGATCGGTGGTTGAGACGGGCTGGAGCGGGAGCGGCGGAGGCATAAGCCGCTACGAGCCCAAACCAGCCTATCAGACTAGCTTCGGCCTCTCAAGCAGCATGCGTGCCGTGCCCGACGTTTCCTACGACGCAGACCCGAATACAGGCGTTCCGGTGTACGACAGCCTAGGCTATTCCGGCCAGTACGGATGGTTCCAAGTAGGCGGCACAAGCGCAGGCGCACCGCAATGGGCAGCGATCCAAGCTCTCGGACTCACCGCATCAAACAACAACTTCTACCAAGACGCAAAATCATCGGCGTATGCTTCATACTTCAGAGACATCACAAGCGGCTCAAACGGGTACTCGGCGGGCCCAGGCTACGATTATGTCACGGGTTTAGGCAGCCCCCTCACGACGAATTACACGCTGTCGACGACACCACCGCCGCCGCCACCGCCAACCGCAGACTTTACCATTTCGGCATCACCGACCAACTTGAACATCAGGACAGGATCTTCTGGGACCTCGACGATAACGATAGCGGCCGTCAACGGATTCACAGGTACAGTCACACTCTCAGTGTCTGCCTCATCCGGCCTAACCGCGACCCTTAACCCGACCCAGGTTCCTGGGGGATCTGGCACATCAACGCTGACGATTAGAGTGGCGAGCTACATCAGATCTGGAACGTACACGGTCACGGTGAAGGGCACGAGCGGTTCGTTAAGCCACACCGTAAGTGTAGCAGTAACAGTGACGCGGCGATAGGCACCTTACGCATCTTCACCTTTTTTTTGTTAGTCCCAATCGCTGAAATCGCGCGTTAGAGATCTTCGCAACGTTTATTATGTCGATAAACATTGGTTTACTCGGTGGACCAGATATATGCAGAAAAGTCGAGTGGGTTCGAAGGGAGAGCTGTTTCCTCCCAAAGAAATCAGAAGAAGACTGGGTCTCCGCGCTCACATGAAAGTTATTTACAAGATTGAATCAGGAAGACTTGTAGTTGAACCTGTTCCGAGCCTTGAAGAAGTCTTGAAAGAAAGCCTTCCCGTAGAAATAACTCTTGAAGAATTCCACAAACACAGAAAAGAACTTTCACGGAACGCTGAAACTTGAGACTCCTGGTGGATACCACATACCTCTTACCGGCAATAGGCATCTCCATCAAGGAACTCCCAAGAGACGCCCCAATCAAACTGGTGGCCAAGGGACACCAAATCTCAATAAGCGACATAAGCATCTTCGAACTGTCAGCCAAGGGCGCCAAATACATCACAAATGGAACGCTTACACCAGAAAGAGCGATGATGGGCATAAGAGCCATAGTCTACGACGACGCCATAGACCACATTTCAATCCATGACAGCGACATCCTACTCACATCCTTCAAACTCAGAGGCATGCTCGACGATTTCATAGACTGCCTCATACTCTCATCAGCCATCAACCAATGCGACGCCCTAATAACCGAAGACAGCGACATCCTAAACCTAAACAAAAACAAAGAATTCAATGAACTCCTGGCAACAGCAAACTCCAAATTCAAAATTCGAAAACTAACCGAAATCCTATAGTTGCAACGACCAAATGTTTCCCATTGTCACAAAGCGCGCGCGTCCATGTGGGAAACTCGGGCACCGTCCAGACATCTGAACTGACGATTTGGGCGTCTTGTGACCACGTTGTTGTGTATGCGCCTGTCTGATTGGTGGTTTCTTGCAGCAGCTCAACGGCGACGCCTGTAACGCGCGCGCATGGCAGCAACTGCGACGATATTTATTATGACTACCGCGGTTGCTATTGTGCGAAGGGCTTCCATTGGCGAGAATAGGCTTGACTGACGTTCTAAAGGTAAGGCCTGCGAAGAGGGCGGAGTATATGGATTTGGGGAATTAGATGTTGACTGTGAAGGAGTTGGCAGGGGAAGGGCTATGGTGAATGACTTAACAGTGGAATAGGCATTGAAATCAGCCCAATATTGATCTTTGTCTTGCCATACGTAGTCATGATCGAAAAACTGGAATGCGTGTCTGCCTGGAGCCGTTAAAGCTGGAATTGCTACCTGCCATGTGTACCAGTTACGAACTACAGTATCACCGGGGACCATTTCATTTATTATGCCTTGGTAACTCATAGGAATGAGTGGCCCTCCATCAATACTAACTGAAACAGTCGTGTTGGTGTTGACTGCCGTAGTTTGCTTTAAGAAATGGTCAATAAACCCGTACGTTCCTCCGTCATTTGGATAGTAATTTGCCATCGCGATGGACCCTTCACTTGCAGAGACCGGTTTAGTTGATATTGCAGAGAAACATAGGAAAATCGAGACTACAGCAAACACAGCAATCCTGAAACGAAAAACATAATTCTTCAGCAAAAAAGTCTCTACTTCCCAACTACTTTTTGCCAGAATGCCATTTTCTGCGAAAAATTTTGTTCCAGCCGCATGTGTGGCACCAAGCTTCCTTCCGGTTCATGTCTATACCCAATTTTCCGCTGCAAACCGAGGATTTCAAGTTTGATACTTTGCGCGCACGCCATAAACATCTTCTCTGGTAGCTGAGCTATGTAGCATATATTGCGAAATGATATAAACGAGGTTTCTGAGACAAGAATAAGCCAAAAAGCGTAGCATAATTCAATAAATATAGAGGACAGTTTGTTGTTCTTGATTTCAGCTATCCCAACTGTTCTCTTCTTGAAATGCAATTTGAGTTTTGCCCTTCGCGCTTGATAAGCGCGCGCTAGTGGTGCATGAAAATGCCTATATTTTGATCTGAGACATACTTGTTCGAGGGATAGTCTTTGAGTGATAAGCCACGTGAATATGCGTATGCTGGCAAATTTGAAGAATCGGTTAGGCTCGAAGTGCAGGCCAAAGCGTTTGAAAAGATAATTGAGAAGGAACTTGAAATTTTGGATTTGAAGCCAAATATGAGGGTTCTTGATGCTGGTTGCGGAACGGGCGCCGTTACGAGGAGAATGGCCTTGAAGGTTTTCCCAGAAGAAGCTTGCGGTGTAGATGTTGATCCCTTATTCATTGATGAAGCAAAAAAGTCAGCGTCCAGGGAAGGCGTAAAAAACATACGGTTTGAACTGGGCAACATTGATAATCTGAAGTTTGAGAACGGGACTTTCGATTTGTCATTCTCCAGACTGGTTCTTATGCATGTAAGCAGCCCAGTGAAGACGATTGAAGAGTTGAAGAGAGTTACCAAGAAAGGAGGAATCATTGCGGCCTCCGATGTTGATGATGGCGCAATGCTTTCGTTTCCGCAGGCGCCAAGGTTTTTCGATTTGTGGTCAAAGTTTGGTCAACGGGCAAAAGCCAGGGGGGACGACCGTTACATAGGCAGACAGCTTTTCTCGATATTTTCAGAGGCTGGCTTGAACTCGGTAAACATCTACCCGCTTCCAACGTATGCCACTCAGCAGAATCCTGACGCACTGAAGATGCTTGTTTACGTTCTAGTTCAAATTGTGGAGCAGGACAAAGATACCTTGATAAAAGAAGGCGTAACCACAACAGAAGATTGGGAAGAAGCGATGAGGGAAATACAGCTTGCACTGAGCCATCCTGGCGCATTTGCAATGGGATTAACCTTTCTCGCCACAGGAAAAGTTCCCTGACGATATGAAAATTCCAAGGTTCACTACGTGTGCGCGCGCTATTGGGGGATTTGTTAGGGAAGAGTTTGCGGCGGGGGGCCTTTTTTGCGTCGCTTCAACTTTACAGTCAAAATCACGACAACTAACGTTATCAGCAATGCCGCCAACAACAAAGAAACGGGCAGATAGGGCGGAGTTGAGATTCGGGCAAACACCGGCTGCAACGCGTGATTACTAGTCATCGACACGATTATTGAACGTGTGTTTCCCGCGTTGTTGCCGTCAAGCAGCCAGTGATCGAGCGAATAGCCCGCGTCCGGAATTGCAGTGACAGTCACGTTAGTTCCGTAGGCGTATGAGTAGTTTCCAAACGCAGGATCTGTTGTTCCACCGACAGCCACGGTAATTGTCAAGTTATAAGCTGATAAGGGATTACCGCAGGGGTTCATCAATGGGTATCGGTCTGTGTTGTTTGCGTCAATAACGTATGGCGTGTCACCCACACCGTCGTTTCCATCCATGTTCTGGTTAAGCCCCCTCTTGACATCAACGCCAGCGTAATCGCTCCAGTAGTTTCCGCCTGAAGGATAGCCGTCGTCCCAGGTGTTGGCATAGCCTCCGCCGATTAATTCCTGCGGGGTGTTGTTAATGAAGTTATTGTGGTAGATGCTGTTGCCTGAAGCTGACTTGGTCAACGGGTGAAAACTAATAGATACGATCCAAATACCATACCCGTTGTTTGCGACGTTGTTGCCGGACAAAGTGTTGTTAGAAGAAGAGCTGAGCAAAATGCCTTCTTCGTTGTTTGCCGTGACGTTGTTGCCGGACAAAACATTGTTATCAGAAAAACAGCCGATCCTGCCGAGCTCAACGTCATAGCTGAGCTCAATGCCCTTCACATTGTTTGCGACGTTGTTGCCGGACAAGGTGTTACCCGAAGAAGAGCTGAGCTCAATGCCCGTCCATCCGTTTGCCGTGGCGTTGTTGCTGGACAAAGTGTTGTTGTCAGAAGCGTCGATCCAAATGCCGGTCCCATCGTTTGCCGCGGCGTTGTTGCCAGACAAAGTGTTGCCCGAAGAATATTGGAGCCAAATGCCATACCCGTTGTTTGCAACGTTGTTGTCAGACAAGACATCGTTAGAAGAATGGTCGAGCCCAATGCCAGCCAAGGTGTTTGCCGCGACGTTGTTGCCGGACAAGACATTATCAGAAGAGTAGCTGAGCGAAATGCCCCTCCATCCGTTTGCCGCGACGTTGTTGCCGGACAAGGTGTTGTTAGAAGAGGAGTCGAGATCAATGCCGTTCCCGAAGTTTGCCGTAACGCTGTTGTGGGACAAGGTGTTATCAGAAGAATACTCGAGCCACATGCCCTTCCCGTTGCTTGCCGTGACGTTGTTGCCTGACAAAGTGTTGTTAAAAGAAGACTCGAGGTAAATGCCGTAAGTGAAGTTTTCTATAGTCGTGTTTCTTACGGTCACGTTGCTACTGTTCGTGAGCGCTATTCCGTTCCCGCTTCCGTTTCCTGTCACGGCGTAGCCGTTTCCGTCCACTATTATGCCGTTTCTCAGGACTGCGAGCCCGTCCCCGTCGCTTGTGATGTTTCCGGTCAACGTGTAGGTGATGTTGTCGGTGGTTGAGATGGGTGCCGTCGAGGGAGTTACGCCTCCGTCAGCGTTGATGCGGATGGTTTCCGCCGCGGCTTTGACGGACGGAGCGTTTGCCGCCATCAACATGCTTACTGCGACCATTATCAGCAGGATACGGCAAATACCCTTCAACGTTTCTCACCTTCGGCAAAATTGGCGATGTAAAAAGGGCATCTCGCGATCATTGAACATTTACTCTCCTGCCCCCGCATTCAGTTGTGTCACCTGTATAGATAGTTGTTGAATGGGTATTATGTTTCGCTTTTTTCATGCGCTTTTCTTGCCGGACTGGACGGTTCTCGATGCCCCGCCAAAAAAGGGATTTTTCATTTCCCGCGTAAGAGGCCGGTGCTTGACCCGCCTCAACCGGCGTACCCCAAACAGATGATCGCAAGGCAACAGGGCTCGCGCGCGCTAGAGAATTTAAGTTTGACCAGCTTATCTAGTATAAGAATGAGAGGCTCTCTTGCATTAGGGTGATGAGGTGCGGCTGAAAGAAGGGATTAAAGAGGTTCTGAAGGGGCATGAAGAAATTCTACTGGCGTATTTGTATGGCTCAACGGTTAAGGGCTACAGGGGGAAAGGAAGTGATGTGGACGTGGGTTTACTCTTGAAGGAGGACTTTGAGGCGGAGGCGCTGTATCCGGCTCGTATCGCTGGGGAGATTAAGGAGAAATGCGGTCTTGAACAGGAGGTGGACGTGAGGATTCTGAATGGGAGACCTTACCGATTCCTGCGCCAGGTAATCAGAGAGGGAGATGTCATTCTGTCCACGGATGAGAAGGAAAGGGTTAGGTTTGAGGCATCTGTTATAGACAGGTACATCGATTTCAAACCCTTCTATGAACAGTACGATGAAAAGAGGAGAGAGAGGCTGTTAGCATGAGCCTAGAGAGAGGGGTGATAGAAGGGAAGTTCGACATCATCGACCGAAACGTTAGGTTTCTGGAGGAAATCAAGATTCTAAGTCCAGATCAATTCGTAGAGAGCTATAGAGAGATGTCCAAGCCGCGAAGTATTCCCTCTTAGAGATCATTGAAGCTTGCATTGACATCGCCAACTACGTCATCTCCGTGAAGGGCTTCAGGAGGGCCGAGGAGTTCAGCGAGATGTTCAAAGTTCTTAAAGAGGAAGAGGTCATAGGAAAAGAGCTCGCCACCAGGCTGGAAGACATGGCCAGATTCAGGAACCTCCTGGTTCACAGGTATGGAGAGGTCGACGACAAAAGGGTTCTGGAATTAATCAAACACAACCTCAAAGACATCGAAGAATTCGAAAAGGCCATCGAAAAGTTCATCGAGGAATAGTAGGATTTTCAATACTCTCCATCGCCTCTAGAATGTCCGCGCTACTATTCTGTAGTTTCTTCTCATAAAGAGACAACTTCTTTTAAGACTGATTCTCTAGTCTCTTCTCTTAAGGTTCTTTTTGGAACGACATCCACCTTCTGTTTCAATCTTCTCTCTAAAAACAGAGAAAGCCCCACTAGGTCAAAAAGGTCTGCTCCCTCTTCAAAATCAACAAGAATATCAATATCGCTTCTTTTCTTCCTTTCTCGTCTGACGGTAGAGCCGAAAATCCCTATTTCTTTTACTTTAAACCTTCCTCTGAGTTCTCCTTTGTGTTCTATTAATATCTCTTCTAGTTCTTCAGTTGTTTTCATATTTTTCCCATAAGATTAAATGCCTTGACCTTTTTAAGGATGCTTTCCTTTGCCTATTGTTCTTTTTTAGCGCGCGCTACTGTCGCATCGGCAAACGAGAACGAGAAGAAACACTCTGTCAAACTGTTTGAGACGGCTTCACTCCACGTGAAGCCCAAGAGGCTGGTGGCTGACCCGCAGTACAGTTCACAGAGCCTGCGGGAGCAAGCTCTCGAACAGGGAACACTGCCGGTCATTCCATATCCGAGAAACCAGTTGAAAGGCGTCAAGGGCATCCTCAGAATCGACAGAAAATTCAGGAACCACGGTCCCAGACAGTTCAGAAGAATCTACAGGAAACGCGTTGCAGTAGAGCGAGTGTTCAGTCGCCTAAAGAACCTTGCGGGCTTAACCCAACACAACCTGAGAGGACTGGCCAAAATCACGTTCCACTCTCAACTCTGTCTGCTTATCATGCTATTCACAGCTGAAGCCGCAATCAACACTCACAAACCAGGCAAAGCCAGAAGCATAAGGTACTTCGCAAACTAATTTAGGACCACGCATGCGCGCCTGTATCATGGCGGCAGACAGTGTTAATCCAGTAGTGGTCAGCGTGCTCTTGCCTGTCGAAGAAGAATAATCTTAGTCGTTTAGCTGCCCTAGTGGGCACAGACTGGTGATTTTGCCGTGCCTGTGCGCTCAGTGTATTGCCCAAATTCCTTTTCTAAAAAGCCCGCTCCACGTATCATTTTCTCTCTTTGTAGTGCCTGTGGGAGGAAGTTGCACTCGTCTTTTGGAAATCAAAATATAGATGTTCCACCGAAAAGGACTAGCGTGATCAGAATGGAATGGAAAATAGCCGCGTTAGTTTTGATAGGAATTCTGCTTGGATTGGGAGTCGGGTACGCGGTTGCCTACATGGTGTATGTTCCGGGCCTTCAGAGAGAGTATCAGGATTTCACAGCGAGTTCGGCCTTTGTTCAGAACGAATTGCAGAATCTGACATCTCAAGTATCTGGAATAAACTCGACACTAAGTGCACTGCAAGATATGCAGTCCCAGCTATCTGAAATGAATTCAAAACTCAGCACGTTTGCACCGCCTTGGAGCAAAACTGTTCTGTATGCAGAATACAATCTTAGCTGGGGAAAAATCCCCAATACGCAGGATCTGCTCAGTGGCGGCGGAAAACTTTACGTCGGGGACTATTCGAGCATGGCAGTTTTCCTTGAATTTGAAAACATAACGTCAGAGCATAATGGAAACTGGCTTATCGATGCCATGTGGACTGTTGCAGCAACATGGTCTCATGAACTCAGCAGTTCGGTGAGCTATGAATTACTGCCGTTCACCATGGCTGATGTCCCCATCCCTTCAATCGGTGTTGCGACGTCCCTCTACTTGGGAGTCTATTCGGTTAAGGCTCCTTACGTCGAATTGTGGCCTCAGTTAACCAACTATTGGGATTCGCAGAACGAGGACGGATACAATGCCACTGCCATATGCAAGATCTACGTTTACTTGACCCATGGTACGCAGGCAACGTCTGACCTGGCGCTGTATGCTCACGATTGGGCCATGCCTCATAAGGCTGCAGTAGCAGCTAACATGGGTTTTGGACCCTACCTAGTGAGAGGATACAGCGAAATCGACGTGGCGTTGAGATCAAATGTCAGCTTTGTTTTCACTGCTTACAACCCAATGATTAGCGGAGGCTACCCGTACGAGTCAAACGTCTACGTTCCTGCGTATACAGTTGTACAGAAGACATACAAGGTGCAATCACCCTGGATTGCGATCACCTGCAGTAATCCATCAGCAACACCTTGGGAGGTGATAATCACCTTCTACGTAAAGCCCTAGCGCGCTAGGGTGTTCCTAAATTAGCCTGTGAGACAGCGTATGGTAACGGCCTTGCTTCGTTGATCATGTTTGGATCCAAATATAGGGGCCTACGGGCGTTGCACGCACGCACACTCACGCTCGGCCAAACCTGACGAAGGCCATCAAACATTATACCTCTTTGAATTTAGGAACAGACATGCGCGCTACAATTCATCGTTCATGCACTCTATACACGGTCTCTATTTCTTGCCTCTTGCGACGAAGATTACGAGATGCGCAATACGATAATGCTTGACGCTGTGGAAATAGCGAGACAACAAGGACGCGGTAGCTGCATAGTTGAGTTTGGTCTTATCTGATTCTGAGACCGTATGCTCAATCGTCTCGACAAATTCGCCCAACGTCATGGGGTAATTACTCCTATGCGGATGAAAGTAGGGCACGATGTACGTAAGGCTTCCATCCTTCCTCAAGATGCGGTGAAACTCTTTCAGCGCTGCTTGTACATTTTCAGGTTCGCCATGCACTCTAACAGCGTCAACAAAGCTATCTTTAATCAGCATGTTTTCAATGGTCGTGTCTAGAACCGTCAGGTTCCCACATTCCACATTCACTTTCGCGATTTGAGGTTTGGCCAGGTATATTCTTGCTTCCTTAAACCTGCCGCATGGGTGTAAGATCATCCAGTCATAGAACACTTTCGGAGCGACGACCAGGATCTTGTTGCCCCTTCCAACGTGCTTGTCGAGCAGTCGCTGCAGTCTTATGATGGCGCTCTTCTCAGGAGGAAGCTTCGCCAAATACTCCACGTACTTGGCGTGAATGATCTTGACCGCTTCATTCAGTTCTTGATCCAGCTCCTCCGAACCTTTCTTGCCTAACTTGTAGACCCTTTTTTCAGGCCCAAGAGTGCCTTTCACTCGACTGGACTCAAGATAGCCCTCTCTCTCCATTTCAGCGAGCACTCCATAGAGATAGCTGAGGTTTAGCTTGAAGCCTCCAGATGTCAGAAGCTTCTGTGCTTCATAGCCGTGCATTTCTGCCGTGCTGAGTATCTCCACGATTTTTCTCTTCAAATCGTCTTTGTGCAACGATGAACCCAACTATATGAAAATCACTACTATAGTACTATCATCTTACAGACTTATACTTTCCCAAGCGCGTAACAGTCCGAACACAAACGGAAAAGGTGAAACAAATGAAAAAAGCAATAATCTTGTTGCCAATAGTTCTGACCATTCTGTTGCCATCCATAGCGCTAGCATTACCTAACCCAAATAATACGGGCTTGACAGCCAAGGTCATAGCTGCAAAGGGCCAAATGATAACAGGAATAGTAGATGCCACCGGCTTCGATATAGGCGTGTACGTGGGTCCAGGAATCACCGGCGTCATAATTACAAAAGCAACAATCACTGGAGCAAATGACCACGGCATATTCATCGAGGACACTTCGAACGTCATTGTACAGAATAGCATAATCTCAGGAAACGGCATAAGTCCTCATGGAGGAATTCCTGAGGACAAGGCGATCACACTCTCCGGAACAACCAATTGCATAGTCAAGGACAACAACGTATCCTTCAATCTGAACGACGGCGGAATAGCAGTAACGGACGACGGTGCGTTCGACCCAGCAGCACCAAATCCTGGCCTTTCTCGTCCAGGCAGAGGAAACATAGTTATAGGAAACTTGGTCAAGGACAACCTTATAGGGTGCGGCATTATCGTCGCTGCCTACAATCCAGGCCAGGGCGTGTCTGACAACATAGTGATGAATAACATGGTCATCGGAAATTCGCCAGGACCCTTCCCCCCATATGTTGGGGGAATAGTTGTGGCGGCTGACACTCCGAACACGATCGCCAAATGCAACCTGGTGCTGAAAAACACTGTGCTCGGCGGCTGGATACCCGGCATCATCATTCACAGCAACGCTCCCGGCGACTTTGTCTCTGGAACAATAGTTGTTGGAAACACGCTTGATTCCAACGGCGCGTTCCCGCCGTCTATGCCTAATGATGCGCAGAAACCAACCGGCATAAACATCGTAGCAGAAACTCCTACATCGGTCTTGACCAACACGCTTGTGATAGGGAATGTTGTGAGCAATGACTACTACGGAGTGTGGCACCTCTACGACACTGACACGCTGATAGTCGGCCTGAAAGGCAACACAGTTGTTCCGATTGCGCCTTAATATGGCCAAAAACGGGTCGAGAAACCCCCTCTTTTTTCTTCCCATGCGCGCGTGTTTTTTTAATTTCTATTAATGTTCCGTGGAATACTGCTTAAATAGGCGCTTCTTTGAGTGAATGCTGGTAACATGTGTCTTAGGAACTGTAGCTGTGATTTTGTCGAGTTCGGTGTATTTTCTTGCAGAGTAATAATGTTACCGGATCTGTGGGCTTGCGAAAATGTGGGGAGGTGTGGTTTTTTTGTCTGATGATTTGTCGAGGGTGACGGAGGATTCGGCGCGGGGTGGGTTCTTTCTTTTTTCTGGTTCGGCGTTGGCGACTGTGATTATGGCGGTTGCCGCGATTATTGTGGGGAGGCTGTTGGGGCCGGATTTATATGGGCAATATAACCTTGTGATAACTGCGCCGGCGCTTGTGTTGTTGTTCACGGATTTGGGCATAAGCACGGGCATAACGAAGTTTGCTGCCAGTCTTCACAATGAGGGAAATGATTCTCGCGCGTTCAGTATCATTCGATACGGAGTTTGGTTCAGGTTTCTCGTTGGCGTCGTTGCGACGGTTTTTGGCGTCGTGTTTGCAGGCTATTTGGCGCTTGTGATTAACAGACCTGACTATGCATTTTACGTTCAGATTGTTTCTTTGTCCATTGTTTTCCAAGTGGTTTTTGGTACTGTTAATTCGGCGTTTGTGGGGTTGGATAAGTCGGAGTACAATGCGTTGACGACGAACGTGCAGGCGCTTGCGAAGACGGTGCTGCAAGTGTTTTTCGTGGTTGTCAGTTTCAGTTTATCTGGGGTTCTGATTGGTTATGTTGGTGGGTACGCTGTTGCTTCGGTTGCAGGAGCCTTCATTTTGTTCTACAGGTTGTTGAGGCCTGTCAGGGGCAGCGTAAACGCAAGAACGGATCCAAACGATGAGAGTTACGGGCAAATACTGAATCTTTTGGCACGGTACGGGATGCCGCTATATGTGTCAAGTGTGTTGGGAGGGTTTATTCCGTTGTACCAGAAGGTTGTGCTGGGGTTTTTCTCCTCAAACGTTAATGTTGGGAGCTATTCGGCTTCAGCTAACTTTGTGGCTCTGCTAGGAGTAATTCCTGTGTCTATTACAACTGCTTTGCTTCCTGCGTTTTCGAAGCTTGGTTCCTCTTCGACTCCTGATGTTGTGAATGCTTTCTTTAAGAGGGCGAACAAGTACACTTGCTTGTTGATCGTGCCCACGGCGGCACTGCTTCTTCTTTTTTCCAATCAGGTTGTTGGAATAGTCTACGGTTCCGCGTACAGTTCCGCTGGATTGTTCTTGGCGATAGGTGTGCTGGTGTATTTCTTGGCGGCAATAGGCAGTTTGAGTTTGACAAGTCTTTTCAACGGTTTGGGAGAAACGAGGCTAACGCTCAGAGTGGCATTGGTTAGCCTTCTTGTCGTGATAGTGTTATCTCCCGTTTTTGCCCTGGCGTATGGCGTCGTGGGCGTGGTGTTGGCTAATCTCGTAGGTGGGATCGTGTCAACATTGTTCGCAGCGTACGTTGGAGTGCACAGGCTCAAGGTCCAGTTTGAGGCGGGACCGACCGCAAAGATGTATCTTGCAGGGTTCTTGGCAAGCCTGCTGCCGTTGCTACTGCTGCATTTCATGTGGACGCGGTACGCTGAAGTCCTGATTATCGGAGCAGTCCTATACTTGATCGTGTATGTCACGTTGATGCCGTTGATTAGAATCATTGATGAGAAAGAATTAGCAGCGTTGGAAAGGATGACGCGCAGGATACGCGGGCTGAACGCTGCAGCAAAGCCTGTGTTACAATATATGCGGAAAATTCTCTCCATGAGATACGGGTCATAAGAGATACCACAACATTGGACATTCGAGCCTTGCTTCTGAGTACTCAATTCTGTTTTTTGGGGATTCAATTTTGCAGCTTGCGAGCGCGCGCGATCGATCCGGCTTACGGCAGTTTCTCTTCTGGTTTCCACATCATCTGTCGTCTACGCACTGAGAGGAATATCGCTCCTGCTATTATCAAAGTGCAAACTACGATTACTACCACTAGAATCATGAGCCACGTCAAAAGCTGGTCCATGTTTTGAAGAGAGAAGTAGTAAGGCACGCTTGCCAAGCTCATCGAAATGGATGAGGACCGCGTGGTCTTGTCGGTGACAACATTGATGCTGATTGAACTGCTTCCTGCAAAAACCCTTCCGTCATTCGGCACCGTGAAGGAAGACGTGCCGCTCCAGTTTCCACCCGCTACGATTACCGTGGAGGTTGAAGGTGCGATGGTTACGTTCCCTTCCCACAGTCCCTCGGGGTTATACCATGGATAGTATATAGTGACGTTCTTCAGAATCAGATCATCGGTCCCACTATTATACACCCAGAACTTGAGCGTCCCCGTGTCACCTGGCCTGTAGTAAGTCTGGTCAGTATAGCCGTAGACCTGAAGGCCAGCGAATGCCCTACAAAGAGGTGAGAAAGCCAATAATACGGCAGCCAAAATCACCAAGAGTATCAGAATTCTTTCCTTCAACGCAAACCACCTTCAAGCGTATGTTTTCAACCGATATTTAAAACCTTCCTATGCGAGTTGTGACTGTTCGTGACATAGCGCGCGCGCTACCGTTGGTTTAAGGACGAGTTTGACTTCTTCCGTCTTTAGCGGGTCAAGTCGTTTTCCTTTCAGGTTGAGATAACTGTCCTCCACTCGACAAGTCTCGGGTTTTTCAGCCAGTTCGAAACCTTTTGGAATGATTTCCGTGACTTTGGTCAAGAGCGCGCGCGTAGTCCGCCCGGACTTAGACCCAGATGGGTTCGAGTCCACTGCTTCAAATATCCTGTAACCAGCATTCTCTTTGTCTTAGGCCAACTGGTTCAGAGCTACCTGTCCCCATACCCAAACGGGTTCAGAACCTATTTGTAAACGGAAGATTTGATCTTGCATTTTTCAAACAGTTAACACAAAGCGGCCCCGCCGGGATTTGAACCCAAACGGGTTCAAGTCCAATCATTCCTTCATTCTATCCATGCTTTGGCGCGACCGCAATGACCACGATTTGCACGGGCTAGAATGTAAAAGGGGGTCGGTGGGTACCCGCATAAAAATCTATTCTTTTCGGATTTGTTTTCTTTGTGTCCGAACCCGCTCTTTATCCGCATGGATTTTTATTCCATTTGGATTTGAAGTGTTTCACCCAGAGCCTTGCTCCACCTGCTCGGCAGGTCCGCCAGGACCCATACCTAAAAAGGGCTGGGCCCAAGACCTTAGTTGAACTCTTTGACAGCGCGCGCTTCTTTAGAGACGCAAAGCTAAATTCTGCGATCTTGCAGTGCATAATGCTTGTGAACGCAAAAACAGTGTTTGGATCAATTGCAATCATCGTTCTGCTTTTCTTCGCCATCATATTTGCGATGGCCGCCTCAGTTTCTGAAGTGTATTCTAGACTGACTGTTGCTGGTTTACTATTCATCACTGCGTTAGTGATAGCCTTTCTCATAACGAGAAGACCTAAGATTATAATTCAAAAACTCGAAGTATCTGGTGAAATGAAAGCAGTTCAAATCAAATGTCCCAACTGCTCAGCGTCTGTGGATGCTAATGGCATCAAAATTGTTTCTGGCGTGCCGTATGCGACATGTCCTTATTGTGGGCACACGTTCGAGGTGACCGAGGAACCGAAATGGTGAAAAGCCACCTACTAACCATCGCGTTAACAATCTTCCTCGTTCAAATGACGATCAGCAGTGCTTATGCCCAGAACTTGTCCTTCAGTCTAGATCCTGAAGGAGTAACTATCTGGATTAATCAAAACGGCTACGTTGACCTTCTATACAATATAACCTTGAAGCAGGATGCTGGAAGCAGTGACCTTCATTGGCTTGAAATTGGCCAGCCAACGGCTGATTTCACGATCATTCAGGCTATGGACCAGTATGGAAACCCTCTCCAGGCTTCTGACTCAAGTTCTGGGAAGGATTACAAAGTGCGCGTGCAGCTGCACTCGACTCTGGTTGCTGGAGAGACTTTGAGTTTTTCGCTAATGTCAAATGTTACCAACATGATTTACAATGATTCGAAGATGAACCCGGGCAATGTTGGTATGCAGTTTATTCCGGCATGGTTGACAATGGCGCGAGTTCCTGACCTTCGAGTTAAGATCTTCTTGCCCGAAGGCGTTGACAAGAGCATGGTGAAGACGTCTATTGACTGGGACAATGCTGATGTTGAGGGTGGACGGCTGTTTGTTTATTGGGAAAGAAGGGATTTGGCGGCGGGGCAACATGATTATAATTTCAGCGTTTCTTTCCCCAAGCAGTACGTGCAGAACTACGGGTCAGGTCCTCCAGGTTCGGGTGGTTCTTGGCAACCGTATGTTGCCCCAGGTTTGTTACTCGTCACGCTTCTGGCCATGGTAGTTATCGGGGTCGTCTTTGGGGTGAGGAGAAGGGGTTATTTGACGCCGTCGCTTACCATGGAGACTCTCGGGATCAGACGTGGATTGACAGCCGTGGAAGCTTCTTATCTCTTGGAAATGAAGCCTCCTAGAATAGTCACTGAAATACTGTACAGCCTGCTTCAGAAAAGGGCTGTGTGGGTTGAGTCTACTTCGCCTTCTGTTAAACTGAAGGTCATGAAGGGTTTTGAGAACAAGACTGGAACGCTTGAGGCGCCGCTTAGATATTATGAAATTGACTTTCTTGGAGCTGTAAAAGAAGAAAGCGCACTGGATGAGGAGAAACTGGCGAAGACTGTAATGAACCTGCGAGACACTGTTGAAGAGAAGATGCGCGGTTACTGCAGGCGCGACACGGTTGACTATTACCGAAGCGTTTCTTCAAAAGCTTGGGAGCAGGTGGAACAGGCTGGCACACCTGAATTGGCATCGAAAGCTTACGATGAGCAGTTGCTTTGGCTCTTCCTGGATCCCAACGTTAAGACACGCACCGAGACAGCATTCAGAAATAGTGCATTCGAACCCAGCCCCCTGTGGCTGTGGTACTGGTATGGCTATAACCACTACAACCCACATCCAACCTACACCCCCAACATCCAAGCACCCGCACAGTCTGCAAGACCGCCTGTCATTCCAGGCGCGGATTTCGCCAACAACATTGCAACTGCGGTGGAAGGTACATCGCGACATTGTTGTTAATCTTGAGAGATTCGCGAACGCCATAGTTCCTGGATCTGGCAAACCTTCAAGTCAGCCTGCTCATCATAACGCTGATTGCGTGTGTGCGTGCCATGCTTGTGCGTGCGCCTGTGCCTGTGTTTCATGCGCTTGTGCATGCGCCGGGGGAGGAGCCGGCTGAGAAGGGAGGAGTGACAATGAGCTTTTTGCGGAGAGTCTTCAGCGCACCAAGAATCCCCCGGGGGCGTCACACGTATCGAGGCAAGGATCAGTTTGCTGGTTTGGCTTTGCAGCTTCGGATCGAATCTGGCGGCCAAGGGGTGATGGTCATAAATGCTCACACTGTTCTTTTCCTGAACGAGACCGCCTCTGCCTATGCGTATTTCTTTATGCAAGGGTTGCCCTCGGCGGAGGTTGTGAAGAAGATTCGGCGAATGTACAGAGTCGGCGGAGCGACCGCGAGGCGGCATTATGAGAAGCTGGTCTATGCCATCAGTACATTGGCGAAAACTGAAAATATCTGTCCGATATCTTTTCTGGATGTCAAGACTATTGAGCCCTTCACGCAGAAACTTTCTGCGCCCCTGCGTATGGATTTGGCGCTGACGTTCAGGTGTCAAAACAATTGTGTTCACTGCTATGCTGGTGGACCTCATGAGACTGAGGAGTTGAGTACTGAGCAGTGGAAAGAGGTTATCGATAAGGTTCACGACGCTGGCGTTTTCATCGTAACCTTCACAGGCGGCGAGCCCACCTTGCGGGAGGATTTGCCTGAACTAGTGCTTCATGCCCAGAAAAGGGGAATCGTGACGGGCCTCGTGACGAACGGAAGAAAGCTCAAGGACAAGAAATACGTTGAGCAACTTGAAAAGTCCGGACTTGATTTTGTTCAAGTAACTCTCGAATCTCACAAAGCGCAGGTTCATGATTTGATGACGGCTTCGGAAGGAAGCTGGAAGGAAACAGTTGCCGGCATCAAAAACGCTGCAAAAAGTCACGTCTACACGACGACAAACACCACCCTCAGCAAGCATAATGCTGCAGATTTCCCGGACACTATCGAGTTTCTCAAGAGCCTAGGCGTTGCGGCATTCGGATGTAACAGCCTGATCTATTCTGGAAAAGCCAATGCAGTAAGCGAAGAGTTCGCTTTGCCAATTGAGACGTTGAGCGAGCTCCTGCCAAGAATACGTGACAAGGCACACGAGCTCGGCTTGAAGTTTCTGTGGTACACACCGACCCAGTACTGCCGCTTGGATCCAGTCAGACTTGGCCTAGGCGTCAAATCGTGTACAGCCGCGAACACCAACATGTGCGTCGGCCCGAACGGCGATGTTTATCCCTGCCAGAGCTATTTCGAAAGCCTCGGAAACATCCTGAAGGATTCATGGACAAGAATTTGGAACCACCCGCTCGCAGAGCAAATCAGAAAAAGAGAGTATACTGAGCCAAAATGCAAGGATTGCCCTCAATTGCAAATCTGCGGAGGCGGGTGTCCATTGGAGCTGAAGAAAGAGAACTACATATGTGCTGAATCCTAACTTCTCTAGCGCGCGCTATACTTGATCTTCTCAAATCTTTTTCGCAAGTTTTCCAAAGTGACTTCATTGTTAGGTCCGAGTCGCAGCGCGCGCGCTCGTCGTGGGAGTACTGCTCTACAACAGATGGGTGCAAAGCGAACGTGACTAGGGCCATCGCCGCCCATGCAGTGTTCATTCCAAGCGCATCTCAGCACTGCTCATGGTTGTAGCGCGCTTTTTTGACGACGACGTTTTTGTAACAAAGTGTAACTTGAAGCTCCTTATGGCAATGTTGAAAAGTCCATGAAATGTAACAAGTGACTTAGCGCGCTAACTGGACGGCCATAAAGCAGGGCATCAACAAAACACAGACACACTAGCATTCTAGCCTAAACACTGAAAGTATGCCACTCATGCCCATGCCACCGTGCAAGATTGCTCGTGTGGATTGTAGGCACTGACCTATCAGACCTATAAGAAACAATGGACATAGATAGACCCGGGAAGAACATGCCAAAGAAAAGACCACAAGCAGGACTCAAGAAGAAGAAACGTTAAGAAACATAATCAACCCGCGCGCGCGTCAATTCGGGGAATATGATCCTTGAATGACTATTCCAAGCCTTGAAACTCCGCTTTTAGGCTAATCTGTGGACATACATACTCGGGAGAAGAGAGGATGTTTGAGGGCATCTTTCTTGGCGCTTCAGGGATGCTTATGCTGACTTTCTGGTTGCTGTTCGCATTGATAATCATCTTTGGTGCGTTGTTGACTCGCAAAAAATTCGGATAGTATAATAAACAATGACGAGGATAGGCAGTTTGGGTAGGTACGCAGTCAGAAGCATTTCGCTTTTACCGCGCGCGCTTCGGCAGCTATCCGGAATGCTCACCTCTGCTGATCTATAACGCGAACTGCGACTTGCTAAACCGCGGCAAAATAGACGGCCGAGACATAGCCCTCGTAGCCAGACACTTCGGAGAATACACCCCATGACCCCCATTTTTCTAACACGCGCGCTATTGTGCGCTGATTGGAAGAACATTCTTCTAGAAGAGTGTTCCCAAGGCTTATACGTATATGGATTCTGTTCGATTAAGGTACATGGATGCTATTAAGCATCTTGTGATTCAAGATAAGTGACTTGAATATATGACTGATATGTGATGTTTAAGTTGCATATCTATGAGTATACGTGTGTAGGCACGTGTAATCACGTGGAACCACAATAAAACCACAACAAAACCACAAACGTTTTATTAGTGCTTGACATTTCATTGTGTCATGTCACCAAAGCTCAGATTCAAAGTCGAGAATCAAGAATTTGAGGCAGAAGGCACAGAGGAAGAAATAGTTTCTCTCTACAATAAGGTACGACAGAACATTGAAGGGTATAAGATAGAAGCCACAGCATCCCTCTCCTCTAGCTTCACTGTAGAAACAAAAGAGGAAGAATTAGCACGACGGATGCCCACAGTTGAACAACTCATTAGTTTCATCCTATCCAAGCCTAAGTATGAACATGATATTGTTGAGGTCGAAAATCACTTTCTCAAGAGGCGAATAACCTCAAGGGAGAATGAGACTCTATATCGTAAGTTTTCATTCGACTTGCAGAAAGCACGGAAAGTAATAGAAGCGCAAAAAGTAGGCACGTTTGAGCAACAGACTACTCTATCAAAAAATCTCAAGAAATACGTGTTCCAACCAATGAGCCATTCTCTAACGGAGATCTTCACAAAACCATCCTAGTCCTCGAATAATCGGATCGGGGATAGTCGGGGCAAGAGCCCTTAGAAGCCCTTCGCCCTCCTGCTCCGACTTTAGTGTGCGGGGATGGCAGAGCCTGGCAATGCGCCCAGCTTAAAACTGGGTGTTGGCAATGCCAACACGCGGTTTCAAGTACCGCTCCCCACGCCACCTATAACTGTTATAACCATGACCGCCACATTTCATAAAGCTTTTGTCCATTTACAATATGGATTGAAATATATCATTGATCAATTACCATGCGCTTTTTGATCTGTTTTTCCCATTCGTCCTGAGTCAAAATGCCCTTCTTTTCAAGCACTTCGGCCAGTGAAGTAATCATTGAGTCATGTATATCTAACTCACCAGCTACTTGATCTGTCGATACAGGTTTCTCCTTTGGTTTCAACAAGTAACCACGCTCAAGCAAATAGGCTACGACCATATTTCTTATGACCTCTGAATCTCCGTTGCCTATTTTCCCCTTTAATTGTTTGTCTATCACTTCCCATACTCCTTCTGGAAGGGTAACTAAGGCTCTCCTGCTTGTTTTCATGCTCTCACTAACACCTCCATGACTTGTTTTTCTTCTGTCTTTCCTCCTGCCTTTTGAATGTGGGCAGTTTCAATTAGTTGTTTCCATCCTTGATGTCTATTCCTGCTGCTTCTGCTGGTGTCATGTTGATGCTCTGATGCTTTCGGCAAAAATTGTAATTTATTATGTAACCATTCAAGAGCGTTGAAGCTCTCTTATCATTCTTTAGCCCTCTCATTGGTTTCAGTCGGTCTTTGAGTGTGCCATGCAGTCTTTCAACGATGTTGTTTGTTTCTCTCGCTTTTATGCCAACCTTTCTAACCCATTCAACTCTCTCTGTTTTGTAATGTGAATAGTACGTCTTGTTGTAGGCATCGTCATAAGCAAATGAGCCATCCGTGAACAGCATTGTTGGTCTTTGTTTTTCTAAGGCTTGCTTGAAAACTGTTTTTGCATCCTCGCTAGTTCTCGACTCAGTTAAGAGATGCGCAACTATGAATCTGGTGTCTTCGTCTATTGTTTCCCAGAAATAGCGTCCTTCTCCTCCTACAGCTATTTCAGTTTCGTCGTGGTGATACTTTCCTGAGAGCTTTGGTTTCAAAGTCTCTACGAAGTCTCCAACCAATTCGCTATAGCGATGTACCCAATACCAGACCGTAGATTGTGAGACATGCTCGCCAAAAATGTTGGATATTTGTTCTGCCACTTTTCGTGTAGATAGACCACTGTAGTACATGTTTAGGGAGGTTACGATTACGTGTGAATCGACTCTCATTCTTGGAAAGGTGATTGCATTGTCGTAGAAGTGGTGATTGCAGTTTTTGCATAGGTATCTTTGGATACCTGCTCTCACGCCATGCTTCACGATTTGGTCGCTGTGACAGTATTTGCATGTTTGCATTGTTATGACAGCTGTATATCTATAATATATCATCGATATATAAGTATATCGGTTCTATATCGCAAGTATATCAATAGGGCAAGTCATGTATTAATCAAATAGATTCGCACTGACAAATGCTTATGAACTACTATAAATCTAAGATGGATGGGATGCATGATTTATGACACTGAAACCAGTTCCTCGACAACCAGACTTCGATATTGAAAAAGAACAATGGGGACATATACTTCTGGAAGACAACACGATCATAGACCTTAGATTTATCTTGGTTGACCTAATTGTTACAAGTGAAGATTTGTTAGGTCCTCAAGTTACTATGGGGCATATTGTTGGGGTTAGAGCACGGTCAACTCCCGATCTCGTGGAAAAGATCAAGGACAAACCCCCAGCGTCAGAAGTAATACTGCCTCTTACTGCAGAAGCAGGATATGAAACAGTTAAAATAAAAAAGGTTGAAAAACCCGTGCAGAGTTCTTATTTCTTCGAAGATTATTTGCTTGTAGTTGAGCTTAATGTTGAAAGCATAGTTAGAAACATGCTATACAAAATGCCATCTGGCAGTCCTGTCTATAACATCAGATGGACTTTCAGATACAATGTTTCAAAAGCAAAGACGCGTTAAGCCAAGATTACTTTGTCTTGAACAAGTACTTTATTAGATGGGAAAAACATCTTAATTATGGGCGCGTCTGGTGAGTCAACTTGGGTCAAGAGACCGTTACCGTTTCTAAAGAGTATGTTCTCAAATTGACAGAAATGAACATTCGCAGGATAGAGACGAATGCTCAGGGTATGTATGTGTCAGGTACTGCCAATTTCCAAATGCTATCCTCGACAGCTACCAAATATGCAGTTGGCAACATGACCACCAATTATGTTATCCCAGATTTTTCTCAAATGATCGCGGGTACATTTACGGTGTCTGATGATGCACCCGTCATCGAATTGCGAAAGTTGCCTATTGATGAAGCAAAGCGTCTAATCTATGCACACATAAAAGAACATCCTGGTTCCAGAACTAGTGACTTGATAATCGAACTTGAACTAGACCCTGACATCGTCCTTAAGGTTCTTTCCCAATTGAAGAACGAAGAGAAAGTAGAAGGGAAAGACGTTGTCAGAAAATAAAGGAGAGATACGACCCCCAGAGGGAACAAAAATATTGTTCTTGTCGGCGAGCGCATTCGCAAGAAAAATCGATGTCAAGAAAAAAACCATTGCTTTCTCAAGCTCACATCGGGGTCAAGCCGCGACACTTGATGATGGTTGGTTTATCATAGATCAAGCATGGTATCCAAAATAGACCAATAAGTTTTTTGATGTAGTGTGCAAACCTCAATAGGCATGTATGTACCTTAATCGAACAGAATCCGTATATGAAATGTATTTATGAGCGAGAGGATACTGTGATGAGGTCTCGTTTGGCTTTTAAGATTGTAATGTTCTCGGTGTTGGCAGTGATGTTCACCACATCGACAGTCTTCGCCGCTGGTCCAATGATCCGGCCTTTCTCTGCCACGGTAGAGGTAGGGCAAACAGTGAGTAATGGGCGAACATGGGTGGACAAACAGGGAATAACACACTTTCGCGGGATGGTTGTGAACGGGATAATTGCAGGCGACATCAATGGCCAGATACAACTTACACAGAACTTTGACATCGACGCTACTTTCAGCGGCGATATTCAAGCCACAGCAGTGATTACGAGTGTCTCTGGAGAGCTTTACAGGATGTTCGCTATTGTAACCTTACAAGCGGGGAAACTATCAGGCATCTTTGTCATCTATGGAATGGGGAGCGCCAGTAAAACCTTCGTGTTTGGGACTATTAGTGGGATGCTGGGCAACTTGGTTCATCTGGCTGGCACACAAATAGTGCATAACTAGGTTTTTTGTTTCTTTCTTTTTCTGTCCAGCGCGCGCGGATGAAGAGACGAAACGTTGCCTTCGGAAAACGGGTTTAAACGTCCTTCCTAATGGCAAAAAGACCAGCTTGGCTAGGAAGATTATTTCACAATTCAAGAACATGTTCAACGTTCTTCTGCTGGTCGCTTCATTCCTCTCGTTTCTGAGCGGCTTCACCTCCAATGATCCAACCTCAGTTCAGACGGGTCTTGCAATATTTGTCTTTGTTGTTTTAAACATTGGGGTAGTGGAGAATGGGGGATGGAGCATGTAAACTTTGAAAAGCCTAATAGACAAGAGCAGAGAAGTTGTGTGGTGATATCAAATGCCGCAATGCCCAAAGTGCGGGAAAGAAGTCGGAGAGGGAGATAGCTTCTGCAAATCTTGCGGAACCAAGCTGATCGGATCACCTGAAAATCAGACTAAGGCTGGGTCTCCAACGGGGGAGGGGGTCGAGAGCGTCGTGATCAGGAGGCTTGACGGGATAAAGAATCGAGATGAAGAGGCAGTTAGAGCACTCGTTGATGAGCGCTACAGCAAATTTGATGATTGGCCTCCCTTTGCGAGACAGGAGGCGGCGGAAGCTCTGAAGAATGAGTTCGGGGCTTTCAAGGTTCTCTCCGGCTACAGCTATCAGTTGGAGAATTTTGAAGCAAATACTTTTGGGGATGTAGCCGTTGCCACTTTTCAATTACATTATCAGGGAGCAATCAGAAACAAGCCATTCGAGGTAACTTCGCGTGTCACATCTGTCTTGAGGAAGGAAGATTCAGGATGGAAAGTGGTTCACGAGCACTTCTCCAGGTTCCCAGAAGGAACACAGCAACAACCCATTACGTCTTCATCGTCTCAATCGACGCCGTCCCCATCGCCCCCATCTTATCCGCCAGCAAGGGATAAGGCGAGAACTTACGCCATTGTGGGATTTATCAGTGCTGTCGTTGGTTTGTTTATTCTGCCTGAGATATTTGGTTCCGTGGCGATAGTTCTTGGCGCCTACACATGGAGAAGAGAACGAGGAAACCTTGGGATCATCCTCGTGATCGTAGGAATCCTATGCATGATCGTAGGAATAGAGGTTACAACCTTTGTCTAGGCTTGGAGTTTCGTCACACCATATAGTTGTGACCCGCTAGAGGCAGATAAGTATCGCAACCAAGTTGACTTCATTAACGCTCGATTGCAATCGCAGGTTTGATACCTTCGTATTACTTAGCGCGCGCGACAGGAGTCGACTGTCAAGTCAGAAACAGGATCGCGACGCCGATGATTGCTATGATGGCTCCTATTATGCCGCGCCAGTTGGTTTTTTCCCTGAAGATTATCCATACCACGGGGATAATGATCACGGGCATCAAGGACATTAACGTTTGAGCGACACCTGCTTGAGCGTTGGCTACGGCAACCATTGAAAGCGTCATGCCTAAGAACGGGCCGATCAACGCGCCACCTGCAGTGTACTTGATACCTTCCCTGTCCTTCAGGGTCCTGTGCACTTCCGGCAGCCTCCCCGCGAAGAGAACACATGTCCACACGAACAAACCTGCCAGCAGTATCCGTATCAAAGCCGCAGACAAAGGGTTCATCGCCACGCTCACGCCGAGATACATTCCCTTCTTCGAAAGAGCGACACCGAACCCTTGACCCATCGCTGAAACCAGACCGAAGAACACACCCCAACTCTTCCGTTTATTTGCTGCTAGGTTCTCCTCTGACTTCTCTCCTCTTTCAAGCAAGACTACAACAATACCCGTTAGAGTGACTGTTACTCCGACTGCAGAAAGCGGCGAGAACCCCTCTCCCAGCATCAGGTATGCGCCTATAGCCGCAAATATGGGAGATGCGGCCTGAACAAGAACTGTGCGTCTAGGGCCGATCGCAACATACGCCGCAAACAACCCGAAATCACCGATTCCCAGACCAACGATGCCGCTTAAACCCATCCAGAACCATTGTGCACTGCTTGCAACAGGCAATATGGCACCCAGCAAGATGATGTGCGCACAGACCAGAAGCCCAATGGCCATCGTCGTCCTATATGCATTGACGCTAAACGACCCGATCCTCCTTCCAGCCGACGTGAACATTATAGAGCTACCTGTCCAAAGACATGACGTAAGTACGGCGGCTGACTCTCCCATGAGGCTTGAGTCCAAATTCGTCACTGCAAGATTGAACCAAGACAATCATGATGACCTTAAACCTTTCTAGCCATCCGCGCGCGCTAAAGTGGGAAAGAAAAGGAGTCGGTCCAAGCCCTACACTAAGGGAGAGATGAATAGGCTGATCGATGGCTTGATCCACCCACTCTGTGAAGAGAATACTGGGCTCATTTTCATCGACGGTTTTCTTCACGCTTTTATTGAACGGAACCCGCCTGAAAGTGTCTTGAAGTTCATACGTTACAACCTGCCAGAAATACTGAAGCAGATTGGCAAGTGAGGTTCCGACGCAGACGTCGTTTTGGCAGCGTGCGCGGGGGTTTTAATTCTTCTTTTGCCTTTTTGGGTTCAATTTGAGCTTGTTTGATAAGCAGATCTTGACCGTTTTGAGGGATGGTAGATTATGGGAGCTCCGGCAGATCCTGGGGGAAGTGGGGTTTTCCCACAACACGTTTAGCGCGCTAAATCGTTTGTTACAATTGATGTTCTTTTCAACATTGCTCTGAGATGTCTCAAGTTTCAGTTTGTAACAAGAAGCATGGTCAGAAAAATCTTTGTGAAGTCTGTAGCGCCCGCTTAGAATGATATGATTTTATGGCTTTTTTCTATCCACTTGGAGAGCCCTGTTATCGTGCCCATTTCTGTTCCTTCGACCAGGTCTTGCTCTGTTAACCCTCTTAGGTTCATGCTCGTGTGGCAGACATTGACGCAAGCGCCCACCTTGACTAGGTCCTTAAGCATTCTTTCTATGTTGTAGAAGCCCTTAGCAGGCTTCTGTCCCTTCTTGGCTGCGTTTACAGCGTCTCCAATGAGGAAAATGTTGACTTTCACTACTGCACTGGAACAGGACAATGCTTCTGCTAACCTCAGAGCATTCCAGATTCTCTCGTCTCCATAGGGAGAACTGCTAATAATCATCGTTAAGGTCTCCATGCACCTGCCCTCCTGAACTTACTGTGATCATTTCCAGCGCGCAACAATCGCGCATCATCACAGAGAAAAAAACTACTGCTAACAGAAAGATAGCCTTTTCGACGTTCAAAAAGGACAAAACGTCCAGCGTGCGCGCTATCCAAGAAGGCGCATAGAAACGTTTAGCGTGTCGAGCAACCGCCACTTCGTTAGAAGCAGGCAGAATGGCCGTCGACACTATAGAGAAAATAATTGATCGGTCGCGTTAAGATAGACGATACGCTTAGCGAGTCTTGTTTTTAGCCCTCACCCGAAACCGCGGGCGCTCGCCAACGCTTTTGCAGCCAGCATGACTGCCTGTTTGCTGGTGTATTTTGGTTTCCAGCCTGTTTGGAGAAGTTTTTCGATTGAGAGTTGCATGATTTTGACGTCGCCCTTCCAGCCTCTTCCTCCGTCGACGCCTCCCGTGTAGACGTATTCGGTGTGGTGTGTATGCATTGTTTCGGTGACGATGTTTGCTATTTCTTTGACTGTGATTTTGTCTGTTGGGCCTATGTTGTAGATGCTGGTTTTTTCAGTGTTTTCGAGGAAGAGGTCGGTTAGGTGTATTGTTGCGTTTATGAGATCTTCTATGTGAAGGTATGATTTTTCTTGGGTTCCGTCGCCGAGTATTTCCAGCTGTTTTGGGTTGGCTTGTATTTTTTTGACGAAGTCGGCGATGACGCCGTGGTTTGACCTTGGGCCGACTATGTTGGCGAGTCTGAGGATTAAGGCCCTGTTGTTGGAAGTGTGGGCGTGGCTGGTGATGAGGGCTTCTGCGGCAAGTTTGGAGGCTCCGTAGGTTGAGATGGGAATCAAGGGTGCATAATCTTCGGGTGTGGGGATCTGTGCTGCTTCTCCGTAGACGGTGGAGGTTGACGTGAAGATGATGGTTTTCTGTTTTCCTGTTTTGCGGAGGGCTTCGAGCAGGTGGAAGGTTGCTTGCACGTTTTCTCGGAAGTGAGTCTCGGGGCTTGTTTCTCCGATGCGGACTTCAGGGTTTGCGGCTGCATGAAAGACCAGTTCATTGTTCTCTACAGTCTCTTCTAGATGGATTGGGTGTTTCAAATCGTCTTCAACGACCTTGAGAAGCGGATGGCTCAGCAAGTGTCGGATGTTATCGTAGCTTCCGCCGGAGAAATTGTCGAGGATCGTTACCAGGTTCTGCTCTTTCAACAGTCTTTCTGTCAGGTGGCTGCCTATGAAGCCTGCTCCACCCGTGACCAGGATTTTATGGTTTTTCATCGTTTCACATTCACATCTGGTTTTTCGAGCAGCAGCCGCTTATATGTTGCGGCAGATTTGCTGTCGAAAAGCTCAGGTTAGACTTTGAGCTTGAGCGCGCGCGATTCTTGAGCAGGCGCACTCTTTTAGATAGTGCGCTCTAGTTAGATCTTCTTGAATCTATTTTTTGGGGAGAATAAGACGGGACTCCATTTTTCGGGTCATTTCAGATGCGTCTGAAACAAAACTTGTCCACGATATGGTTTCGCCCTTAATGGCGCGACAAAATCCGTCAATGTCAGCAAAATCGTTCTTTGCTTCCCAAGACCAATGCAGTGCTAGAGGTACGATAACATAATCTTTGAAACTCTTTACTTCTTCAATAAATGGCAACATCTCTCTTGCCCTTCCGTATGCAGGACTGTAGGAGGGCACGTAAAGAGTATCACTAAGGAAGGATGGCGAGAATCTCAGTCCAACATATAATACCGATTCAGGACCACCACAAATCACTTTGAAGTGCCTTGCTAAGACACGTAGCGATGGCAAGTCGAAAGTGTTGAAGGGTGGGATAAAGATTTCTGTTTCAAGTCCTTCTGACTGAAGCTTTTTGACGCCTCTAAGTATCTTTTGTTCCAATTCTGCACCGGGAACGCCGACTATCTCGGTGTAGCGGTATCTATCTATTGTCTGGTGAGCAATGCCGTGCATTGCAATTTCAACACCAGAGTGCACAAGTTCCTTGAGAATCTCAAGGTCGACTCTATCTATTTCACGGTATTCTTCAAATCCTTTCACCAGAGGCTTCCTGCTTGGAAAAGGGGTCACGCTGAGAAGATAAGGTATTTCATGTTTTGACAGTATTTTGTGGAATTCAAGGAAATGGCTGGTATTAGAGCTAGAGTCGACGAACTGAGGGAACTCGTCGACTCTAACGAGAAAAGTTGGTTTGCCAATGTTTTCAAGGTGATATTTTCGTCTAATAGAAGACCGTAATTCAAGAATTCTGGAGAGAACTGCGTTGTGATAAAGCATTTTCTTTTTCAAAAGACTGCGAATTGCGTGCTTGAGAATGCTTGAACGGTTCATGACCAGCATAGTTTCATATTCGTTTGTGATTTTCAATGCATCAACAGGAGGGACTAGATGGCTGATTAGCAAATTCAATGTCCGGGCATTGCTGTCAAGTTCTGTAACCATGGATTTCACAACTTGTCAAGATCTAAGATTTCACGCGTTTCAGCAGGAGAAGCAATATCTCTGTTCAATTCTTGTGCAATCCTGACTATCCTTTTGGCTAGCATAACGTTTGTCGCCAGTTTCTTTTGGGGTAGTTGTAAAAGATGCTGTCTTCAAGTCCAACTCGAACATGACCTCCCATCAAGATTGCAACTACGTTTATTTGAGTTTGGAATCTTCCAATTCCCGTTGCAGCCCAGATTGATTTGCTAGGCAAAGACTGAACGAGGTAAGATAGGTCGCTCAGGTTTGCAGAAATGCTTCCTAAAGACCCAAGCAATAAGCAAAAATATAGTGGCGTACTTAGATAGCCTTTTCTCGCCAAGTACTTAGCCGTGTTGATGAAGCCGGGTTCAGAAATTTCAAGTTCAGGAATAATGCCCCGTTCTCTCAACAACTCTGCCAGAGTTTTTATTGTGCTCAGCGGATTTACGCTTGGGTGTTGAGGAAAATTCAATGATCCCAAAGTCAGGCTAGCTATATCGGGGAGAGGATCCAAGACATCCGCCCAGTGTTCAACCTGAGTGGCCACTCTTCCGCTTGTTGTGGCAGAGATGATTGTATCTGGACATTTCTTCCTGATTTCTCGAAAGATCTGCGAAAACCTCTTTCTTGTACGTTGGTTTTCCTTGTTCGTCTCTTGCGTGGACATGCACGACAGTAACTCCTAGTTTGTAAGCTTCGTAAGTATCGTTTGTGATTTCCTGAGGAGTCGTCGGAACGTAAGGAGTTTCATTCTTCGTCGGTATCATACCTGTAGGAGCAAGGGTTATGATCAACTTGCCAACTTGCTTGCAGTCACAATCACTAATCACATACATTCTTGTTTCAATCAGTTAATTTTGCAGCGCAAATTTAAGGAATGCGCACTAGAAATCTCTACTCCAAAATACTTAAAACAGTTCTCAGAGTTATGTGTGGCGCGCTTTGGGCGGATTATTCCAGTTGAATTGGCGCGCGATTCCAATCTTAGCGGCACCTGAGTTTACGTAGTGTCATTGAAAGCTTGAGTTATCCGCCAGTTCTTTTTGTCATAAACATCCATTTTTTCCCCTATTCGTTCATCTAGTTGTATGGCATCCATGTGAACGTAATAGCGCGCGCGCTAGAATCGAAAACGATGAAGATGCCAATCATGTCCTTCAGTAACCAGCGTCGCGATATAGCCAGGAGCAGGCACAAGAGAAACAAAGGACCAGCGAGAGACCTTTTTTGCATCTTTCCAAAAGTTGATCTTGCAGGAGGAATCTCTCGAATTCACCGGGACGTCGAACTGGTCAAACGGCAGGGTCAGTCCAGTTCCGATAGCTTTGCTATAGGCTTCCTTGCTTGTCCAGAAGTCAAAGAAGGCCCTCAACTTCTGGTTGCTTGGCAGCGTCTTATATGCCGCTTTCTCTCGTTTCGAAAGAAAGCTGGCACCCACTTTTTCAAAATCTGGAATGTAGCGAACATACTCTACGTCAACGCCCACGTTTCGGCCGTGTGTCAATGCATAGAGAGCGAGCTCATGCGAATGAGCCAGGTTGAATTGAACGTTACACACATTTTCGGGTAAATGTAGTTTTCCATAAGCCCCATAGCAGAATTTCAGACGATTCGGTTCAGTTTTCAAGTAGAGACTGAGAATTTTTCGCAGAGTGCCACGCGTGACAATGAACCGATTCTTGTGTCTCTCAAATCGAAAGTTTTCAGCTCTCATTCGCTCTTCAGTGGAAAGCATCGAAGCAAACCAAGGAATGTCTAAGTTCATTTGGCCTAGCTCTAGCTGCCAGAGATGCACATCATCTCTAGATAGTTTCAGTGGTAGTGGAGGCAAAACGCTGAGAATATCAGAAGCGATCATACTAGTGCCCTTAATATCTGCATTATCGAATAGGCTGTGTTAGCGGTCACTACACAAGCATATTTCATCAGGTATCTACCGCTGATGCTTCAGCAAGATACAGTCTTAGTTGTCGGGCCATAGCCTCCACGTTGGGTTCTTTGAATATGCCCAAATGCTCACCCTCTATGACGTGAGCATTAAATACACCTGTGATAAATCTCCTCCACGGATCTATTCGTGTTTTCGGATCATCATAAAACCAAAAACCTTCTCGCTTTTCAGGCACGAACAAAACAACCCAACCTGGGTAAATCCTGGGCACATATCTATTTGCTGCTTTCTGCGTCTGTTTCCAGACCCTGTAGTTGGACACATTTGGAACGTTATGGGTGGTTTGTCCGTATTTATCCCTGATGAACGTTCGGGCAATGTTAAGCACTTTTTTTCTCTTGATGTGGAAGAGTATGCGTTTAAGATAGTGGGCCGAAGTCACACTCCTCGGTAAGACAGTATCCATGAGGACAAGTAGGCCAACCTTCTTGTTCTGGGCTATCAACCGTTGAGCCATTTCCCATGCAACGATTCCTCCGACGCCTACGCCTCCAAGAAAGTATGGGCCTTCTGGTTGGAAGTTTCGGATTTCTTTCAGATAGTGAGCTGCCATATCCTCCACGCAAGTGTGCGGGGGTGTCTTCCCGTCGAGACCTTGCGCCCTGAACGCGTAGAACGGCTGTTCTATGCCAAGGTGTCGAGCCAAATCAGCAAGAAATAAAACCTCCCCCTCGCATGCGTGCACACAATAAAACGGCGGCTTAGACCCGGTTCTTTGAACAGCTGTCAGCGAAGCTAATGGGAACAAAAACTCTTTCTGACCAAGGACGCATGCCATTTTCTCAATAGTTGGCGCGTGGAGAAAGGCAGCCAAGGGAATTCTTTCTATTCGCAGTGCTTCACATAAACGTGATGTGATTATTCTGGCCTGTATGGAATCTCCACCTAATTGGAAGAAGTTATCATGAACTCCGATTCGGTCTACCTCCAGGACCTCGGACCATAGCTCTGCCAGCATCTTTTCCATAGGGGTTCTTGGCGCTATATATTCTGCTCTCCTTTCTCCATCGATGGAGGTTGTTAATCCCAGTTTTTCAGCCAAGCCTATCCGCTGTATTTTGCCAGTCGAACCTTTGGGTATTTCATTCAGAATCATGACGTGGCGAGGCACCTTGAAATCAGCCAATTGGGAAGCCACAAACTTCTGAATATCCCATTCTGAAGCATTTGTATTTTCACGCAAAACAACCGCGGCACAGATTTCTTCTCCGAGTTTGGGATTCGGCACTGCGAAGGTGATTGCCTGCGCCACATTCGGGTGGCTTAGAAGGACTTCGTCTATTTCTCGCGGGGAGATCTTTTCACCGCCTCGGTTGATAATCTCTTTGATTCGATCCGTGATCGTCAGGTAATCGTGCACATCAAGGTAGCCTTGATCTCCTGTCCTGAACCACCCATTCGTGAAGGCCTTCTCGTTCGCGTCTGGATTGTTTTCATAGCCTTTTGTAACGTTTGGGCCACGGATGACGATTTCCCCGTTTCGGCCTCTTGGCAGCAGGTTTCCTCGCTCGTCCATGATTGCTACCTCCGGTCCGGAAGGCATCCCCACAGATCCAGGTTTTCTCTTGAGCGGGGGAAGTGGGTTGCTCGTAATCTGGTGGGCCGCCTCTGTCATTCCATAAGATTCTATTATTGGAACGTTGAAGGCCTTCTCTAATTCAACCATCACCTGAGGTGCCAGCGCCGACGAACATGAGCGAATGAAACGTAACCTACAATGCCTTAGGATTTCTCTGTTCTTTTCCTCTTTCGCATGTCTCAGGATCGCTTGATGCATGGTGGGAACGGCTGTATACCATGTCGGGCGGAAACTCTCAATCCAATCGAAGAATTTTGGTGCGTGGAAGCCTGGCGTACACACAACACTTGCTCCTGCCGAGCACGTTGAAAGCACGGCCCCGATGAGCCCGTGGATGTGAAACAGAGGCATTATGTTCAGGCAGCAATCACTTGTCTTCAACTTCAAGGTTTTCTGGATGCTGTTGGCTGAAGTGCAGATGTTGTAGTTTGTCAAAGGCACGATCTTCGGCCGGGCAGTTGTGCCTGAGGTATGCAAGATCAATGCCGTGTCTTCAGATTTTGCGAATGAGGGGGGGACTGCTTGATGGACTTTTTTCTCACCGACGAATGTGAAGACGCCCGCCTCTGACATGGGTGAAAGTTGGATTACGCTTATCCCTTTCTCTTTCGCAATGTCAATCGCTGGGGAGTCAATTCCTGACTGAATAATGAGAGCCTTTGCTCGTAGATCAGAGATGAAAAAACGTAACTCGCTGGCTTGATAAAGTGGATTGAGAGGTGCACAAATCGCTCCTGAAGCCACCGCCAAAAATGCGACGGCCATGTCAGGACTGTTCGGAAGCACTACTGCAACCCGATCACTACGACCTATGCCCAATGAATTCAGAGTCCCGACTACATTTTCAATGTGATTTTCTAGACGACCGTAGGTCAAGGGGGCACGTTCGGGGGCGGCTATCGCGACTGCATTGGGTGTTCGTCTAGCCCATTTCGAAACAATTCTATGTACCGTAGGTTGCAAGACCTTGAGAGTCAGTGACTCATCGATCGATCGATCTGAACCAGACACAGGCAAGGTCTTCCCACGATGCCTACTGGTTTCGGCGTTTTTATAGGTTTGCGCCTATCCAGGACACACAACTCCTTTATTAAGCGTAACCGTGAATTGAATCTGAAATGCGCTCGCGCAGTGACAATGTACCGTAGAAAACGTCTTCAAACCTAGTCTGTATACAAAAGCATCAACAAAACACACAAAAAAAGTGGGATTTGTTCTCAGTAGACTGCTAGTCTTGGTCAGTACGCGCGCGGTTTGAAGCACTTCCAGAGCTAGAAGTCTAAGGTAACAGTTGATCGTTTAAAATGGTCACAAAGAATCTTCTTTCACGACCCAGCGGTAACAGTTTTTGGTTTTTGAAGCACTTTTCGACAATGTTAAAAGAATGGCAAAAGGTAACAAGTGGAAATGCGCGCGCTATCTTTTTAGGTCCGTTGGCTTCTGCGCATTTTTGCTATTCCCAGCACTCCTAAGCAGGCAGCAAGTGCCGAGATGGGGCCCAACGGCGTCGATGGGACTACGAGGAATGAGCCTACGGCGAGCATTCGTTTGGGCGCACCGGTGCATTCTACGTAGTATACTCCGAGTTTTGGAGGATCGTACGTCAGTTGACCGGTAGTTGCTTGATTGGACCAGGTTTTTAATGGGTTTACGTCGTCGTTGAAATACACGTTGATGTCGACGAATCCGTTGGCCGTCCAATTGATGTATACTGTTTCTCCGAGTTTGAACAGGACTCTTTGGGCTCCGGTACTGTCAAGTATTTCGAGCGTCGCAACCGTTGCTGTGGCTGAGTAGGCCGCGTGCACAACCATGAAAAGGGTCAGAATGCAGAATGAGCAAATAAGCGTTAACCTTGTTCTGGTCACACCTTATCCTCTGCATGACGCCTTACTCCTCTTTGAACGTATAAGACTTGTGTCAATCACGCCTCATGTGTGGATAAGCGCGCGCTAAGTCACTTGTTACATTTCATGGACTTTTCAACATTGCCATAAGGAGCTTCAAGTTACACTTTGTTACAAAAACGTCGTCGTCAAAAGAGCGCCCCCTAAAATTAACCCTTAGAAATTACGCCCAAAAAGTGGGCAATCCTTTTGCTAAAGAGAAAAACATGGAAACAGGAGCCCTAGAGAATTGACTGGATTGTTCTGGCTGCTTCTTGTGCGCCTTTAGTGGGTATCGATGCGTAATCGACATGCGTTCCGATGTTTGAGACAATAGCTTCCGATAATGATTCGGGCGTGGTTTTTGAGCAAGTCATTCTGATGCCTGCTCTGTGTCTTTGGCATCTATTCGCCACGTCAACTTCCTGTTCAAAATGGTGCTCAAGCGGAAAATACAAGAACGGTCTTTGAAGGGCAGTCAATTCAAGCGTTATTGTTCCGCCTCCAGTGACAATGCAAAGGTCTGCAGCGCCCAAGTGCCTATACAGACTGGGCACGTACCCAACAATCTTCACCCCTGCGGGAGTTTGAATTGAGTCTGGCGCTACACGCGGCCCGCAAACCAAGACCATTTGAAGGTTAGGAATTTTGTCCTTGACTATCTGGTATGTTTTGACGCACAGATCCAGCAGGTTTTTCCCCGCCGATGTCCCACCGATAGAACACAAAATCAACGGTTCATTTCCGTAACCCAAGAGTTTGCGCGCCTTAGCCTTGTTTCTGAAGTCTTCAATATCCTCTGGAAGCACGTAGCCCGCAAAGTTGATCAGTTTCTGGGCGACTCTGCGGCGGTTGGGTAGCATGAAACCAAACCTCTTGTCTGGAACGTCTTCGATTTCACCAACAAAGATACTTCGATCCGCGAGAGACGGCTCACCTACCAAAAACTTGACCCAGAGCCTATTCACCATGTAAGCGGCAAGATGATCCACTGGATTCCGAGTTGTTGCGTCAAGCCCCAAGAAATCATAAATAACCACAAACGGGCACTTCTTCAAGCCTGGGTTCTTTTGCATTGCAATCATAATATCATATGGTTCGTCCCCTATCCACAGGTCAAAACTGTATGCTTCAGAAATCCTAGCATAGACTTCGGCATTCTGAGACCAACCCTTTCGCATGTTCATGACCCACTGAACCAAGTTTGCCTTGTATTCTCTGGCTAATCCTTCCAACTCCGCGTTGGCCGAGGATAACAAACTTGCTTCTGGAAGAAGCTTTTCCCCAGCGTTTTCGAGAACTCCCGAGGCTGGGGGTTCAGCCATCCAAGATATTTTAAGGTCAGGCCGAATCTTCCTGAGCGCTCCAGCAACTTCCAAATCTCTGCCTACATGTCCTAAGCCGATCGAGCCGCTCACAAAGAGAATTTCTTTCATTCAATTCCCACATCTAATTGATGCCGCATTTCTCTAGTGCATGTTGCCACGTTAGTTCTGTCTTCTGTGTTTCTTGTATTTAATTTGTTTCCAGGATTCTTAGCGCGCGAACGACGAAATCCATTTCCAAGTTCTGTTCAGCTCTATCCAAGTCAAGCGGCGCGAAATTGGCTTATAAAGATAATTGAGCTGCCCTCTAAGATTATCATTTCCTGTCATCTGCTCGTTTTGAAATTCTTCTTTTTCTGTAGATTGTGGCTGTTAGTAGTGTTGCTATTACGAATATTGGCAGAGTTGGGATTGACGGAAATTCTGGAACTACAGACGTTCCTCTGATTATGATGTGGCTCGTGCTTGCATGCATGTAGGTGAAGTATAAGGAGGTATGTGTGTCGTTTTCTGTCTTGGTGTGGTCAGTTATTGGCAGATTGTTTATCGTTATTGTCCATGGGCTATCTTTCAGCAGAGTCTTTGGAATGGTAACGTTGCAGTAGCCAATTGAATCAGACGCGCCCATTGCGTCGAAGCTTATTTGCTTCTGTAACTGGTTAAATTCGAACGTCGAGATGGTTGAATTGCTGGATAGTGCTACTGGATAGATTGTCCCCTCCCAATTGACTGGAACAGGGTCGGAAAAGTTCCATACTGCCGGAACAATCAAAGGATATCTGTCAACACCGTTTGTGGGTATGTCATACGCTGCTTCACCGGCGCCATCTCCATTCGCGTCAATTCCTATGTAGTCGCTCCAGTAATTGCCTTCACTGTTGTAATCCCAACTGTTGGATCCCAAGTCACTTGAGTTAGGCGAATTGATCATGTTGTTGCCATATATCAGAGTGTTATTTGATTCTGGAGAAAGATAGATCCCTTTGGTGCAGTCCAGTATTGTGTTATTTGCCAAAATGTTGCCATGAGAAGAGGATTCGCTCGGTGAAATCTCGATCGCCCATCGCCAAGCACCGCTGATTGTATTGTCACCTATTCTGGCGTTATTGACCCCTGACAACAAAAGAATCCCAATGTTGATATCTGATATCCTGTTGTTCGTCACCCAAGTTCCCTCGGTCCCGCTCAGCATTATTGCTCCAGTCCAGACTTGACTGATATTGTTATTCGCCAAGAGATAGTATTGTCTCCACATCTGACTGGAAAGACCCCCGAAAATCCCAGTGTGAATAGTCTTTGACACTGTATTGCCCAAAACGTCTCCAGTGTCGTAAACAATACCGTCGTAGGAGTAAGAAATTGTGTTATTCGCTATGGTGACAAATGGTGGATACTGAACCCATCCAAGCATAGTACTAACCCAAATACCACGGTAATTGTGCACGAAAGTATTGTTCTCGATTGTCGCGTTTGTAGCCAGAACGGCCAGCCCACTTGGAAAATCTGATTGAAAGCAGAAGCCTGAGTAGCTCAGCATGCTGTTCATCATTACAAACTCTTTGGCTTTCGTGACGAAAAAAGAAAATCCACCATAGCTCGGATCCGCTGCTGTGATTTTGCTATCATAGATGTACAAGGAACCGCCAGCTTCCACAGAGATACCGGTGAAGCCAGAACAAAACATCACAGTCACATTTTGCAGATTCAGATTTCCCCCGTTCTTCACTGTAATCGCGTCCATCGTCACTACCGTGTTTTTCCATGTCTCCTGCGTTGTTATTGTTGCCCTGGCGGGATCTGGTGGCCTCAATGGTGGGCTGGCTTCGTCCAGTATGGGAATAGGGACAAATGTTACTGGTTCAAGATTCATCAGTGGAAAATAGTCAGTTCCTCTTGGCAGTATGTGATAGGGTGCGTTGCCGATGCCGTCTCCATCTATGTCCTGCCCTTCATAGTCACCCCAATAGTTCCCTTGGCCTTCAAGATTCCAATGATTCAGGCCATCATCATAAGCCTCAATAATGGGGTCAAGGAAACTGTTGTGGTATGCTACGTTCTCGTTTGACTCCTCAAGTACAATCGTCCAAGAGCCAATGCGACCAACCTCGTTGTTGGCGATCGTGTTGTTGTCCGATGAATAATGCAAACCAATGCCATTGTAGCTTGAGTCAATCACATTTGCCTGCAGAACATTGTTCTCTGACATATCCCAGAGGATGATAGCGTTCGACTGTACACGAGAGATTTGATTGTTCATGATCGTGTTATTGGAAGAATGGTATAGTTGGATGGCATCGGAAGATGGCGAATAGGAATGCATGGGATCTATCCCCCGCCAAATGTCTGAAAGATTGTTGTTGGCTATCACGTTGTTATGAGCATAGGACAAGGTTATTCCGTCAATGAGATTTTCTACGACGTTTCCCTCAATCCTGTTGTTTACGGAGCGAACCACCTCGATGCCGTCAATTATGCCCTTGGGGTTTTCCGTTTTGACTGTGTTATTTGCGATAGTATTGTTGACACACCAATTCCATAAAACTATACCACCCCATGGATCGGGGTGATGGTCCGGGATAACACGATTATTCGTCACGATATTGTCCCGTGATCCCATTAGCATGATGCCCACCATGGCGTCTGATATGGTGTTGTTTGCAACAACGTTACTGTTGCCCGAAATCGTTATTCCATTTTCAAGCGATCCCTGTACAGTGTTATTTTGAATGAAGTTGCAACTGGGGATCGGTGTGAACTGTGTTGTCATCATTCCATAATCTGTTATCAACCTGTTGTTAGTTACATTAGAATTGTGACATGAGCACAGAAAAACTCCAAGACCGTCCGATATGAAATTCGCGTCGATTACGGCATCATCGGCCTGTATGTAGAGACCTCTCTTCCCCGGTTCGGCCCAATCTCCCCCGCCACCCCATCCCGCGTCGTGCAATTCACTATTCTTAATAACGAAACTTAAACCCACTACACTGAAAAAGAATCTGCACTCTGTGCTGGAACTAATGTTGCTGCCATAGATAGATAACGACCCTCCTTCTTCAACCGATATTCCGCACTGACCGTTCTGCTCGACGTTCAGTCTTAATGTGACGTTTCTCAGCGTTAGACTGCCCCCAATTTTAACGGTTAGATTTCCGCTCAGCTCAATCGTTCTATTCTCAACAACTTCTACTCCAATAACGTCCCAATCTACTTCTGAAGGCTGAGCGAGCGAAGGTAAAAACAAGAAAATAGACGCTGAAGTTCCGAGCAACAGTAGCGTCAACATAATTCCGCGAACTGTTTTCCTTCGCAAGCCGACTGTTTCTCCCAGGTTCAGATAGACGTTTGTCCAAAATAAAAGTAATGGGGCATCTGCGCACGTGCGTGCTATTTCTTCATTCCCAGTGAAGCATGTCTGCTTTGCCGACCACATCAAATATCGATTGAAACAATTAATGTGCGCGCCAAAACAAAAGAAAAGGGAGAGTTGCGGGAGACGTCACCACTGGAGTAGGGAGCAAGTCTTAGTGACCATACCATAAGAAACTGCGTACAAAGTCTATTTGAATATGCACTAGCCTTTGATCACGATTATTGTGTCGGTTCCCCGCGCGCGCGAAGAGGAATAAATACCATTTTTGACCATTTTAGGGACAAACCAGCGCGCGCTAGGAATGAGGTTGCTTTTGTGATAGACGTCTTTGAACAGCATGTGACAGGCTTCCCAGTGGAGAGTGGATCCGATTCCCAGAAAGAGAACGATGTGGGAAGGCTTTCAGATCCAATCTTGAGATGCTTTCGATGGATTGTGGACTTGCTCAGGCTTCGTCTGGCCGTTTTCAGGTCTGCGTGTGATTTTGTGTTTTGCGCGCAAGCTTAGGTGACTAGTGCGGTTATCTGTGCTGCGAGCCCGATTAGGCTGGATGGGACTGTTGAAACGACGAAGAGTGAGAATTCACTGAAGGATGTGTAGGCGGGGTGACCTTTGGCGTCTGTTCCGCGCGCGCTCGGGGTCTGTGCCTGCTAAGGCGTTGGCTCTCACCTCGAGTTTCTGGCCTTTCGATCGATCGAGAGTGCGGATTTAGGTCAGGCGATTGACCTTTTTCAACGTGAGGATACTAGCCGTAAATGCGTATAGCGACGGTTACTAAGAACAGGATTCCGAAGACCAATGTTGCATTCCATAATTTCTTCTTTTCTATGCATACGGTTGCGGGCCCATCGTAGGCTGAGATTAGGTGGGTTGTTATAAGGAGTATTATGGATGTTGCTGCTATCCAGAGACTTGCGTTCAAGAAGTCTATTGGAATCTGCATTCTCCTACCCCTCGAGTATTCTGTATTGTATCCGTGTCGTGTTTTCTGTTTCTTGCATTTCTTTCTCTATGGTGATTGGTTTTCCTGCTGACTTCGCAAGGGCGCACGCAATCGCACTGGAAAGGGGACAGCCAACGGTTTCATGTGTTCTCTCCAGTTTCCTCGTCTCCTGGCAAAGGTCTTTGAAGATGTGGTTCTTGACTTCGACCCTCACAATGTTGTCCTCGACTCGGATGAGTGTGTTTTTCGTTATATCCAGTTCCTCAAACAGTCTTGGGAGATCTTTTTGTAGGCGATTGAGGTCGGTTTCAGTGAAAAGCCTTCCGAGCTTTTTCTCAAAAAGTTTCGAAAGAGCCAACCCAGGCGGGACTACGAGTATCCCCTTGGGGTTCTTTGTGTATAATATTTCGGGGCTTGTTTCTTCTGACTTCGGGAGATGCTCGCCGGGCTCCAATGAAACGAATACGAGGCTAGAAGTATAGTCTTTCAGATTTTTCGGAGGCAAATAAATGCCCTTGCTGTTTGACTCAGCAGCTTCCAGAATCTTTTCTATGTTGATCAGAAGCGATGAAGCTGCTGTGGTCAGCATTTCCAGCTTCACGTACTTGGAGGGCGTTATGTATAAAAGCAGTGTTCCCCAAAAGGTCAAGCCCAGGCCTATGAAGGCCCACACGTATGAATTGTTGAAAGCCGCGGCTGCCAGAGCCAGAAGCCCCATTGCAAGCATGACATATTGGATTGTTTTGTATACACTAATCGTGACCATTTCTGTCCCGTCTTCTTTTCGGCTATGCTGTTTCCTTGCTACCTATTCTATTGTTGTCTGCGGTGTAGCTTTTGAAGATTAAGGGTTTCCCCCACTCGTCTCGCACATTAGCATGGAACGAGACTGCTCTCTTTTTGCGTTCGCGATGATTAGGAACGTGATTCTCGGTTAGTCGTATGTGTGTCGAACATTTGAGTGAAAACGTTCTTTAGTGTGTCTTAAGATACGTTATACAAGAAAACGATACACCCCTCAAGCAGGCGGATCAATACATGAAGTGGAGCAAGACTGTAAAGTTGGCATCAATTGCTTTCTTGTCAATTGCGCTGACTGCTCCAATGATTTGGACGAGTAGTGAAAGTTCCCCTTTAAGCGCGCGCGTTGATGTTGCATCTGCTGGTTCGTTAGATGACCCATATCAAGTGCATGTTACCGTGAATCCAGATACAACTATAGGTATCAACTTCTTGTCGTTGGGTTTCCAGCTTAGTTATGGTTCTCTGGGGACTTTTCAGCAGTTTGCTGACCTCAGAGAGCTGGCGGAAGCGGCGAGCTTCAAAATAGTTCGTGTTAATGACATCCTGAAATCTCAGTGGATTCCGACGCTGATGCCGTGTACACAGTTTAACGAAGAAACTAGGACAGGAACATACGATTGGACTTCTGTAGACGACATAATAGGAAAGATACTTGGGATTCACGCGGAGCCTCTAATCTGCCTAGGAGCCTTCGGCAAAGGGGGACCAATGATTCCCCTAGGAATGATGATTGACCCCGCGACCAATTTACCCAAACCTGAAAGCTATGCAGCATACGCAAGCGAATGGGTCAAGCACTTCAGAACCAAAGGTTGGAGTGTAAGGTACTATGAAATCTTCAACGAGCCCTGGGCATATTTTGGGTGGGAACCAGTCAACTTCACAGAGTTAAACAACTACATGTTCTTGTTTAACGCCGCTGCAACGAGTATGCGACGCGAAAGCCCTGACCTGGTGATCAGTTTCGACTTCATATGCCGTAAGCCTGTTATGGACTACTGGCTAAGCCACGGTGGTGCCGATGTTGATTCGTTGAATTTCCACAAGTATGACGCTTGGGTTGTTGGACAGCACGCTGATGCGGAGATGTTTGCAAGCGCCGAAAGCGAATACTTTGGAACTTGGCCTCTGGGTCAGAGCATTGTTGAAGCTCGCCAAAGGTGGTTCAACGCTCGGGGGAGAAACTTACCCTTGATCTGTTCAGAAAGCAACTTCAACGCGGCTTTTGAGAATGGGACCGACCCTAAGATTCAGCAAATGGCAGGCGCGGTATGGCTAGCTATGGTGTTACGAAAAGAGGTTCTGGATGGGGTCAGCTACCACACCTATTTCGAATTAAGCACCGGCTACTACAAGAATTCATACGGTTTTGGAATGATAAACTGCGCAGGCACAGATAGTTTCGCACCGTGGTATCCGTACTATGTCCAACAGATGCTTGGGAATAATCTGGCGCCGCGTGACGCACTAGTCGAAACGACTTGTTCTTCTGAAGACGTTGAAACTCTGGGCTGGCTTCATAACAGAACATTCAATCTCCTGCTCATTAGTAAGACCGACAAGGTTGCAATGGTCAATGTGCACGGTTTGGGAAAATCACCTGTCAGCATCTTTAAGCTAGACAATACGATTCCTTGGCAAGGCGCAGCGATACAGTCTGGTATTATTGATTCAATAACGCACGCGCGCGCGCTCCCTCTTGTGATGAGTGGTTACACTGTTGTACTTCTGCAGACGCCACTTTTACTGTAGAACAAGAAACTCATTGGCTGGAGATCAGCCCGTGCTGTCTTCCTGAGAAGCGATTACGCGCGCAACAACATAAACGTTAGCTGCCCCCAACCTGACATTTTCAATAACGTAGATCGGGTCAGTATTGCTTTTCAGATATAGCGCGCGCTTGCCCTTCTACAACACGTAACCTTTTCAACATCAATTCTGATCAGATCGCCTGATCGATCAGATCGCCTAATGTGCAGTCAGCGCGGCCTCACACGCGCGCGCTCGACGCTGCACTTTGATGTAGCTTCCTTCACTATACACGCTTAATGAACCCGTAAACCCGTTCTTCTGAAGAATCTTCTTGAACTGTTGAAATTGAAATATGTTTCCATCAGTCAAGTTCCAGTCCACGTTTCGGAGATAGATCAGATGTTTCCTCCTTCCTCCGAAAACATACTGTGCAAATCTAAATAGGTAATGAGGATGCGCAATTTGCCATATCAAGCCTAAGGTAGCAGCGCGCACGCCCCTAATCTTCACCACTCTGGTCGCTTTCTTTTGCACGCCGTGCGTAAAATTGTCATGGTCAAAATACATCAACGCTTTTTCTTTTGCCACTCGACAAGCTTCTTTCAACGCATTTTCAACATCGGGCAAATGGTGGAAAAGCGAATACCCCGTAACCAGTGATGCACATTGAGTCCTAATGGGTAATGTTGACGCTTCACACCTGACCCTGAACTCTGCGTCATTCTGTTCTAGCATTTCACGTGACAGGTCACATGCCACAACAGAAAAGCCGGCAGACCTTAGCAGTCGCCCAAGATTTCCAGTTCCACTTCCAACGTCTACGCATAGGCCCCCACTAGCTTCGTTTTTCAAAATGGCAATTTGCGTTTTAAGCCGACTTTGCTCCAAAACATTGAAGATTTCAGGGTGGTTAGCTTCATAAAAATACGCTTCGGACTTGTGCAATTTGATGTTTTCCTGCAAGATTCGCCGACGACTTGTCATAATGCATTCTCCAATGGGCTCACTAGGCAAAGTGGATACTAAGGTGCGCTCTGTTTTTGCTGGCAAGCGATAACCATGACCCCGTTGTCGTAAATGCGATTGTGGGTCATGCTGAAATTGTATGCTGCCTCGTATGCTTCTGGGGGATGATATAACGAAGGGTACATAATTCCTGCGCTGTCAAAGACTAGAATGCTTCTGTCTGGAAATGACTCAAAAGGAAGGCCCAGGGTTGTCTCATTTAACGATCGTGTTGCGTATTGTGGGCTGGGGAAGAACTTCCCTGCGAGGTTGAGCACTTTGTAGTCTGCCACAATTCCTCCAGTCTTGTAGTAGGTGTTGAGAAAATCTGCAACGATATAGACGCTAGCCGACCCCAACCTATTATCTTCGACCACATAGATCGGGTCAGAAACGCTCTTCGGGTACACTTCGTAGACTGTCCGTATAGATGCGATGATAATAAGCACAATCACAAAGAATGACAGAATTTTCGATGAGGTTATGCAACTCATCATTTTCTTGGAGATTAAGAGAAATGGCAAGAGCAGCGACAAAAGGACGACGGTTATGGTGCGTATGTCAGAAAACGATGTTTCTCTTCCGGAGACACCAATGTATGTCAATGCGGCGAGGCAAAGAAATAGCAGAAGACAAATCAGGCCTGCATGGTGAATGGTATCTTCGTCGCCCTTGTTCTTTATCCTTCTTTCTCTTGCCCAAAGAAATATTGACGCGACTACTGTCATTGACGCTAGCACAAGTAGAGAAAGGTAAGCTGCAGAAGCCACGTATGTATCTGCTTGAAGACGAGCGCTTGGTTTTTGCCACGGAAGGATGCTTTGAGTAGCTTCTCCTGATAATGCTTTTTCAAAAAACTCTGTAAAACCAGTGTAAACCTGCGCAGCGTAACCTTTCAGCGTTAACGTGTATGAGTATGCACTGAAAATGAGATAGGCAATGGGAATCACCGCATAAACAGAAGTCGTTCTTTTCTTTCCAAGAAAGGAAAACAAAAGGAAAAAGGGAATGAGCACAAGCATTCCGTTGATGTCACCGAACGTGATCCCCAGCACAAGCAGTAAGAGAATAATGTTCTCCCTTACGTTCGTGACTCCTTTAGCGAAAACAAACCACATAACCATCAACGTAAGCAGTAAAGCAGTGTGAGTGCGTTCAGAATATGCAGATGCCACAAGCAAAAAGGAAATAATCAGAGGAAAAACAAAGGATGCCTTCCCCAGTTTAGCATCAAGCAATCTTTTTCGAAGTGCCGTTTTCCATAGCAAAAAACTGAGAAGTGCCACCAAGGTTCCATCGAGCGCGTACAGAACTACAATGCCCACTGCTGGAGGTATTCCAGTGATACTATACAAGAAGTGCATGATCATTGGGTCGGTGAAGAAAAATGAGTGCACGGGGCCGAATACCAGCTTTCCTTCTTCAGCATATTGAGTGCGAAATGAAAGGACTTCTGAATTCAAATACCTGTCGAAATAAGTTGGATTGAAAAATGAGACACGCCACAGAAGAAAAAAGACCGAGGCAAACGCAAGTATTATCAACACGTGCTTTTCCGTGGTTCGATCATTTCTGAGAAGACCGCTAGTATAAAGAGCCGCTAGGATAGCAGCGAAGGTGGTTATCAGAACCATTCGGGAAAGAAAACTGGAAGTATCATTCAAGACAAATGCTACCAGAATCAAGAACAATATCCCGATTTCTGCGAATACCAACCGTGAAGCAACAGCCTTCATGCCACGTACAACCTCCTGATCATAAGCATAGAACTATTGTGTAATCCATTGCCGCACCGTAGAAGAGCGCGCTGTATGCTTTCTCGCGTCATAAAGAATCCCACAAGCGCGCGCTACTGGCCAAAGCCAAAGATTTCATTTACAAGATAGCAGACTTTCATGATTTCGCCTTACGATTTCCAAGGTCAGCGCCCATCAAATGGGCGATTATGTAACCATTTCTTAAGCTGTTCTCGAAAAATCTGGGAGTAACTTCTTTGAGCTTCCGCTTTTCCTCTTCCAAGTTGTTGATGAGCCACGACAAGTTGCCTTTCAGAAAGTGCAATAAATAATCCGTACCTTGGCCACGTACATCAACAAAATGCCTCTCAATTTCTGGGATTCCATCTGTTATCGCTCCGAATTTTGTGCTAGAACCGAGGACTATGAAAGGAACTCCCATCGATGCAGCAGAAATTGTTGCGTGCAAATTTGCAGAGACCACGATATCGCATTTTTTAAATAGAGCCCTTCGCTCTTGTTCTGTTAACTCATCTTCGACAAGCAAGACATCGTCTTTCTTGTCTACAAGATCACGAATCCAACGAATTACTGGTCTATCGTCCAAATACCCTGGACCCGTCCAATGAGGCAGAAGTAACACGGTACACCCCAAATCCTCGATGAGCAGGTCGACAAGTCTAGCAAAGAAATCAATATAACGCGGTAAACCGCCCTTCAATACCAAAAGCCACTCATCAGTCCACCTTCTGGGTAACACCGCTACGAGCGGTCTTTGCATTCTCGCCATGAGCACTTCACGTCTGCGCACTCTGGCGGAACACTTGGCTTCTACGAGGTAGGCTGGATCAGCTGTTAAGTATACAGACGCCTTGACTTTAGATTTTCGAAGGTAAGAATACGTGCTTTTCTCCCTGGCCGTTATTGTGTCAGCTAAGAAGATGACGAGTTCAGCAAAGAACTTACACCTCCAAGAGAAAGGCAGCTCGATAGTCTGAGCCAAAAGCACGAATTTCTTTCCCATTATTTTGGCCAAGATGGCTGATTGAAGGGTTTTCAAAGTCACATAGAGACTGGGTTTTCCGTCTGCTCCTCTAAATGCGAGCGCAGACAGATCAACGACAATACTGGAATCTTGGAATGCCTGAACTAACCTGGCCGAATTGGCATTGCATGATTGCCTAGGTAGAATTCCAGAAAGTCTGTAAGTCAAACAAAGCAACATGCTTTGAAACGCGCGGAAAATCCAGTGAAGTGTGTTTCTGTCCTTATCTTGCTCCACAATTTTCAGACCAGCAACGGTGTATCTCTCGCGATCTACATCTACCAAACCCGATAGAAGGATAAACTTCGAATCTGGGATAACACTTCTTATAGCACATACCGTACCAAGTACGATGGCCATGTGTCCGACATCTAGAGAAGAATGATGGCCTGTCAGGAGCACTCTCGGCGACTGTGATGAATCGAGGCAGCCCATGTCACCATAACCTTAGCGCGCGCTTCATTTTACTATAGGCTCTCAAAGAACCGGGCATTTTCATTTATGACTTTCTTTATCTCATGCGTTTTTTTAACGTAGTCGTATCCTTCTTCTCCTTTCTTTTGCCAAAGATTGTCTTTCAAAAGGGTTCTTAAGCCCTCTTCAAAGTCTTCATCAGGCACATGACAACCCAGGTTCGATGCAAAATTATCTGGATTCACATAACTCAGTATAGCTGTTTTATGTGCAGCTGCTTCCAGAAAACTTACGGGTAAGCCTTCACGAATACTCGTGTTTACCATAATCCAAGATTTTTCAAGAATACGAGACTTTTCTTCTTCACTAACAAAACCAACCATTGACAAGTTTTTTATTGAATGATACTTTGCCCTAAGTTGATGATCAATGTCGTCATAATTGGATTTTCCAACAACCACAAATTCAACAGAAGGAAAGCCCGTTGCCAAATGGAAAAACTTCTCCACACGCTTCTGAGGGTCCCACCTCCCTATGAAACAAACAGTCGGTTCAGCAGCCTTCTTGAGGATTCTATTTGGGATACTAACTGGGTTAGGGAGGAATAATGGATCCTCATCCAACCGAAACAAACGTCTCGCAGTTGGAACAAAAAAGTTGGCCTGTGTCAGTAGCCCATCAGCATTATGACAAACTTTTCTCAAGACCCCAAGAACCGCGTAAAACTCTAGCTTTCTTCGCGTATTCCAACTGTAGGTTTTATCAACTAGAGACATCTCCTTAAAGGCAACTTCGTCATATGGGTCCTGAAAATATACAACATGCTTTCGATCAGGCATTGTTTTTTGAGCGACATAAGAAGACAAATTCGGATCAAAACTGATGTATACATCAGCATCTGCTTTTTTGTATAAAGAGGTTGATGACGCATATTTAAAGATATGACCGAACCTTGAAGAAAACGAGTTGGACACATGGTAAGGCCAACTCCTCACAAGCATTCCATCTACGAGTTCAACGTCTGGTTGTTTGGTACGCTGCCAAGTAATAACGCTCACCTCAAATCCCTTCTCGACTAAACCTCTGCCTAATACTCTCACCAGTTTGCCGAAGCCACCATACTGGCCATGCCCGAAAATTTCACCAACAACATAGCATACTCTCATCCTATTTTTCGCCTCCACAACCAAACCTTATGAATTCACGGAAAGTTCGCGTGAGGAACGTTTAGCGCGCGCACTTGTTTCAGGCATGAAGCGCGCTCTCCGTCCGTTAAGAGCGCTTATTCAGTCAAGAGATCAGATTGGAAAAAAACCTTCGAATCCTAAGGTGAACGTCTGCCCTGCTAAAGAACCTTGGCGACAACATCCATGAAGCCCTGAATAGTCCTTCTATTGTTGCGCCTCTTAAGTAATGATTCCCTGTTTTGAGCCCCAAGATCGATTATGGTTTCCCTGGTCAAATCTTCAACGAAATTTATCGTTTCCGCCAATTGTTTAATGTTACCCGCTTCAAACAAGAACGCCCCCTTGCTGCCATCAACCTGCTCGGGGATCCCACCGATACGAGACGCTATGACGACTCTGCCAAGACACATTGCTTCGTCTATGACATAAGGCGAAGGTTCGTGCCAAAGAGAAGGAACAACAACAGCTCGAATCTGCCTATAGACTTTCTCCAATTCACTGTCGTTCAGCCGCCTATAAAGCAAGAAACCCAACTTGCTCAACGAGCTAGCCAACTGCCCCTTAGAGTCAGGGAATTTTGTGATATGGATTTTCGTTAATTTTCGTTTAGCATTATTGACTTCAATCATAGCTTGACATAGAGAGTGGAATCCTTTAAGATAGTCAGGTCCCCCGAAATATCCGAAATCGTCGCCTTCAATATCTAGCGCGCGCGCATTTGAGGATACAGGAAGAGGATTATACGCCACGTAAGTCTTGCCGCGCAACTCCGGCTTTTTTTCTATTATGATGTCTCTTTGCTTCTTGGCAACGCATATTATAGCATCGCTGAATTTGACAAATCTTGAAAGACAACGCCCAGCGCTTGAGTTTAATGCAACCGACAACAGAGTCTCCTTGAAACCTCTATTTTGGTTTTTCTCATAGGTGTAAATGCATCTCAGTGGACAAAGAATATGGTGCTGGTCACAAACAGCGGTTTTCGAGAAGTTATAGGAGATGGACAAAGGGCATATGGGGAAATAGTCGTGGAGGTGCACAATGACAGGTTTTTTATGAGCCTTTGCAAGTGGAATTGCTGAATACCAGAATCTTGGGACATAGACCACGTCTGCCCATTCCATCATCTTTCTCACAAAACCTGAAAAAAGAATGTCAGACCGTTTCATTACAGAATATTTGACGCTTTTATGCTCTTCAACAAGAGGCAGTCTGTAGATCGTCAGATTTTCATTCCTTGAAGAGGGGGGCTCTCCAGCAAACTTCGAAGTTATTACAACAACGTCAATCCCTGCCCCGCTCAAAAGTTTTGCATATAGACTTGTTGCGAGTTCTGCGCCGCTTCCATGGGGATAAAACAATTCACTCAAAAACAGGATGTTCATAATCTCCACGCGGAATCCTATAAACACTCATACACTTTGATCAACTTGTCAGTCACTTCATCCCAATCTAGCAATTTCGGTTTCTCCACACTTCTCCCAATTACTTTGTCTAGGAGACTCACGAGCTCCGCAACGTTAGCGGGATTGTTGATTCCAAAGCAATTCTGGTCATCAATCCATTCAGTCAAAGCTGATGTGTTAGATACTATACAAGGAGTCCCAGAAGCCAGAGCCTCGGCAACGCAGATGCCATAAGCCTCATGCTTTGAAAGTAACGCAAAGAGGTCCGCGTCAGCATACTTCTGCAAAAGCTCGCTTCTCGGCAAATCTTCGAAAAATCTGACCCTGCCCGCAATACCTAGACTTGACGCAAGTTTGATTAGGCTTTCCTTGTAGGCCCCCTTGCCAACGACCTCCAAGATCATGTTATCATTCACCTTCGCCAAAGCTTCGATCAGATAATGCACTCCCTTGTACTTTTCTAATCTTCCAACGCTCAAGATGGTTCGGCCTCTCTTATTCCTCGTCTTCTTCAAGTCTTGAAACTCTTCGAGATTAATGCCGTTCGGAATCATCTCAATCTTCTTTTCGTCTACACCAAAATGCTTCAAAACCAAGTCCTTTTCACACTTTGAAACGCAGATCACTTTATCTGCTTCTTTGAAAATCTTCTTGCCAAGGAGTCTATAGGGCTTGTGAAGTAGCGATCTGAAAAAAGTATGCCCTCCTCCATGGTAATGTGGCGTAAAAATCAGCTTGTTTCTACTTTTGGCTTGAGCCGCGTAAAGTGGAACAAATGAGTGATAGCCGTGAGCATGCACAATGTCAAAACTTTCAGAGTTCTCCATCAGGTACTTCCTTAGACTTCTGGAGAAAAAATACGCCTCATTTGGCGCCCACGATTTGAACCGCCTAACCTCGACACCATTCACAAAATCATTCTTTGGCAATTTTCCTGAAGGATCCGTAGTCAGAACCTCAACCTCCAGATTGGCCCCTCTCTTCACTAGGTGATTTGCTATCTCTTGAACATGGGTCTCGACGCCCCCAATGAAAGGGTAATATCTGCCAGTAACGAGGGCTATTCTCATTTTCGTCATCCTTAGCATGCGTGCTCAATATTGCAGATCTGTCTGCTTGGTGTGAGCAAGGAAAAACAGTACGATACTGCAAATGATGAATGCTTCAACAAAACATAAAGCAAGAAACAAAAACCTGTTCCTGGCCTATCTGAGACAGCTGACACTATTTTGCGGAGTTTTCTTACATTCAGGGCAGAAAGATCAAGTATGAGTCTCGTGGAGCCTCTTGCACCGACTCCTGATATTGTTGATCGAAACTTCTTTCCATAATTCCAACTTCGAAGAATTAGGTTTCTAGTTGTTCCATCTTCAACGTGGTAGATCATCGAACTTGTTCTTGAGACATTGGGCTTGCGCTCCAGAGCAATAGATGAAAAAATCATGTCCTCGCCTATTTCAACAGATTCAGGGAACTGTATACTTCGTATCAGCTCCCTCGTATAGAACAGGATGGTACTTTGCAAACCTAGGTCTGCACCAAGCTCTATATTTCGCATCTGAGAACAGTCAATGCGCGACATTGACTTGCTGACAAACTTGACCGGAATGACAACACAATCCGCCTTGAAATGCATAGATTGGCTGACGCATTCTTCCACTACGTCTGGTTCGAGCACAAAGTCGGAGTCTACGAAGAGTGCGTAGTCTCCACTCATCTTATCTATTCCATAGTTCCTTGCCTGTGATCTGTTGCCCTTTAACTGAAAAAACCGAACAGGGTAGCGTCTGCAAATTTCATGAGTAGCATCCTTACTGAAATTGTCTACGATCAAGATTTCCACGTTTGGATAAGTCTGGCTCGTTATAGATTTCAGAGTTTCCTCGATGTTTTTCGTCCCGGTCATCGAGTTGAAAGTCGGGATGATTATAGAAACCGATGGCATTGAAGTGGCGCCCGAAACCTCAAGTTCACTCTTGTAAAGCATTTAGTGCTACCACTCTCTCCTGCTATTTCCTAAATCCGAGCTTCAGGTACACCAGAGGTCCTACGATTTGCCACCAATCCCGAAACGGGGATATTCTGGAATATCCACCTCTGTGCCGATGTGGATACACTTTCGACACGGGAACCTCCTTAAATTTGTACCCTAACGTTAAAACCTTGTAGTGCACATAGTATTCTAGCCCGTAGCCGTTCAGCCAGTCTTGCCATACATTGATGCGTTCATCATTGAATATTCTGGTTCTGTAGGCCCTGAACCCGTTGGTCACATCTGTACATCGAACTTTGGTGAAGAACGTCCATGCAAAAGGAAAGAGTCGAGAGAACATCCCACGCAACATAGGATTCTTGATGTGCCTTCCCCCAGGCAGGAATCTCGACCCCTGCACATAATCATAGCCTTCGTTCAAGATTGGTCTCAAAAGTCGTGGAATCTCTCTTGGATCATCCTTGTTGTTCCCGGCAAAAAGGACGGCGATGTCGTATCCGCTGCGAAGCGCGTACTCGATGCCCTCTCTTATCGCATTTCCCACCCCTTTTCTTTCTTCGTGGCTTATGATTTTAAGAGGGGTTTCAGTTTTTGCTGTGGTTTTTTCGATCTCTTCCAAGTCATTCTTATCTGCGCAGTCCACCACCATGAATATCTCGTCTACAGTTTTTTTGGGAAACTTGCTCAAAACCTTCAGAATGTTGCTTGTGTCACGGTAGACACAAGTTATTGCAATTATCTTTAGCGAACCTGAGTTACTGAAGGAGCCTGGCATGAATAATCATTCCGTAGAGAATCAATATTGCGCGCGCTAATATTCAACATTGGGCTTTTTGAAGCTCAGGGTTCGCGCTGCATTCTTGACGACGGACAACACGTTTTCCCAGTTTGATGGTCCGTATAGTCTGATATTATGTCTTCATGCGTTTTTAGCGCGTAAATTGTTATGAATGGTCCTTCCTGCATTCAACTATCTTATCCTTTTCAGGATCCACAGTCCCTCTTTTTACAGCAGGATTTCCAAACACGATTGTAAAGTCAGGAACATCCTTTGTCACAACGGACCCTGCACCGATGACTGCCTGCCTACCTACTGTAATCATTGGAAAGAAAATGCATCCGACTCCAATCCTTGCACCATCCTTGATCGTAGGCCCGTTCAGCAGTTTCCAGTGCTCACCAGTCTGAGAGTACTCTTTCCTATAGTAATACATTTTTGGGTCATTTGTCGTCACGCAAAATGTTGCCATGAACACGTAATTCCCTATTCTGGTCTTCTGTGCAATATGGCTCTGGGACGTTATCAACGTGTGATCCCCAATCGCGCAGTTTCCTTCCAAGCAGCATAGGTTAGACACTATAGAGTGTATTCCTATCCTAGAGTTGAATCTTATGACAGCATGATGCCCTATTATAGAATCATTTCCTATCTCTGTTCCTCCATATATCACGGCACCAGAATCTATCTTCACCCTCTTTCCTATTCGCACTTCCTCATTCTTATAGGGTCTAAAGATAGCAGAAGGATCTATGATAGTGTTCTCTCCCAGGATCACCCAGTCAGGACACGATCCTCCTCTCAATGGCTTAGCCATACAACCCCACACATTTGGCAATACGCTTTTGTTCAACTGACACAAGATTCGCTTGAATTTGTGCCCTCGTCCATCTTTTTCAGAAGAGAGTATTTCTGCTTTTTGGAGGATAGTGGTTGGACGTGTGTTATTCCCTCAGTTCTAATGCTTGTCCCATGTCCACAGTCTTGTTCTCTTCGACAGACTTGCTCAACCTTTCAAGCACATCCACGTTTTTCGCGCCGATGACTCCTGAGTTGCGTCCGTTGTGACCATTTGCAACACTCTTGACGAAATGACTTATTTCATCAAGCATGGTATTGTTGGGCGTTACTGAGAGACTGGATAAGTTTCCGTCGCCGTCTTTATAAATTCCTATGGTCTGGTTTACACAGTCAACGGTTGCGGCTCGCTTTGATCCAACCATAGTTGCTTGTCTGACTCTTCCTGGTTGCAACCAGCTCAACTCCATGTGGGCCATCAGTTTTCCATCGAACTCCATCGTAGCGTACGCGAGTTCATACAATGATCTGTTTCTGTAGGCCTCTGCTTTGCAGGTTACTCTGACGGGCCACTTATTCAGCAAGTAATTCACTATGTCCACGGGGTGGGGACCCAGATCAAAGACTATGTCTCTGTTCATTGGAGAAGACATAAATGTTGTCCATTGAAGTTTCAGATAGTACAAAGTTCCGAAATATTCCCGCGCCACCAGATCTCGCATCCTTTTCAAGGCATTATTAAACCTGAAGATGTGACCCACTTGCAGGATAAGGCCTCTTTGTTCGGCAGTCACTACTAGTTCCCAGGCATCTCTTGCCTGCAATGCCATAGGTTTTTCCAGCAATGTGTGTTTGCCAGCCAGTATTGCTTCCTTGCAGATCTTGTGGTGAGTTTCGTTCGGAGTGCAGATGTGAATGGCGTCAATCTTGGAGGAACAAAGCACATTCTGATAACTTCTGGTCAGGTTCTTTTTTGGGATCCCGAGTACTTTTTTGCAGTAATCTAGGTTTTTGTCCGCCAAGTCGCAAACCATTGAGAGCTCGATATTGGGGTTATCCCTGCTCAACCGGAGATATTCACCTATTATCTTCTTGCCCCAGTATCCTGCACCAACAACTGCAATGTTGAAAGTTTTCATGTTGAATTCTTCCTCTCTTGGTTTTCGAAGAACCCATGGATTTTTTCACATATGAATTCCGATTCAATTCTGGATAGGCTAGGATACATTGGTATGCTTAGGCATGTTCTGCTTAGCTCCTCGCTCCTCGGGTACGCGCCCTCTCTGAACCCGAACATTTCTTCGTAAACCGGCTGCAAATGTATAGGAAGCGGGTAGTTCACTCCACATTCTATTCCACACGCCTGAAGCCATGCCTTCAGTCTGTCACGAAGCTTCGTTTTTATTGTGTAAAGATGGTAAACAGGTCTCGTCTTGCCGTTTCCTTTCGGAGGCAGCGTTAACCCATCAACATCAGAAAGCAAACGGTTGTATGTTTGAGCATTTCTTCTCCTCTTTTCGTTCCATCGATCAAGATGCCTAAGCTGAATTCTTCCAACCGCGGCGTTTACAGTGTTCAGTCGGGCCGTGTAGCCAACCAAGTCATGTATATACTTGCTTTTTCTTCCGCAGTCTCTCAGCCGTGCAGCCATGGTCGCCACTTTCTCACTGTTGGTCACTAACATTCCGCCATCTCCTGCGACAGTCATGTTCTTGGAAGGGTAGAAGCTGAAACAGCCAACATCACCTAGGCATCCAACTTTTCGCCCCTCATAGAAAGCTCCGTGAGCCTGACAGGCATCCTCAACCACAGACACTCCGTGTTTGTCAGCTATGTCTACTATGGGGTTCATGTCTGCGGGATAGCCATAAAGATGAACAGGGATGATTGCCTTAGTTCTCCTAGACACCGCCCGCCTGATCATTTCAGGATCAATAGTGTACGTTAACGGATCTATGTCCGCAAACGCTGGCTTGGATCCTGCATGAAGAATGGAATTGGAGGTGGCTATGAACGATGCGGGCGTGGTTATCACACGTTGTCCCTTGGGAACTCCTAAGGCAAGCAGAGCAATCGTCAGTGCCGTCGTTCCAGAGCTAGTTGAGACTGCAAAATCCACATCGCAGTATTTGGCAAACTCTTCCTCGAATTTGAAAACGCTGTCCCCCAGAACGAAATGCTCGTTCCGGAGAGCATCAATTGCTGCTCTGGCCATTTCCCTGTCGAACACAGGCTTCGACAGTGGGATTATTGGATTCCGTCCAGTTTTCAATTTCAACATGGCCAAACAGAACACCGATCTAACAGGGTTATACTGAAGTTTAGCGTCAATTTAAAGAAACAGGGAATAAACCTACAGAAGAATCCTCTAGTGAAATAGACGCCTTATTTTGGAAAACAAACCCAACACTGGGGGCGCTATTGGTCTGGGTTTGGGCTTTGCAGTTGTCGGCTTGAAGTTCGTGTTCCACGCGGCTGTTGGTTCATCGTTCTGGTTGATTATCTGACTGCTGATTAGCCCGCTTTCCTTGGCTTGCATGAACTTCTCGTTCAAGACTTCGGGGCCGATCTTTCTTTGCGTCATGTTCTGGTACGTTGCAGCTATATTCAAAAACGTGGGTGGCGACGTTTTCTTCGTTAGCCGAGTCGCATCCATTATCTGCTGGTCTTCCTCTGAGAGTTTGTCGTAAGTCCTGGTTTTTGCTTTTCCGTATCTTTTCTTTTCGACCGCGTAGAAAATCATGGTTCCCACCAATAGTGCAAGAACTGCTGGCGTGAGGTTCGATCCGTTTCGGGACATTGCCAGTGCGATTGGCGACCACGTTTTTATGGGCTGCCAGTAGCCTGTGATTGCCTTGGCAAAGGGCAGCATTGCATCTTCTGCTTTCGCTATGTCTTGCGGCGTTTTTGGGTAGCTGATCAGGCTTATTTTCACCTGCTTCTGCTCAGATCCCTTGCTGGTCATGAAGATTGAAGTTTCGTACCAGTACAGGACAACCTGTGTCTCGTTGTAGTTTGTGTACTCGAAAGCGAAGTATCTCGCAATTATCGGTGGATTGTCCTGGATCTGTATATCTCTCAAGTCAAGCTGTGCAACTTTCGGCTGGTACCCATGCGTCTGAGGCCATGTGATTAGACACGCTTCCCAAGGGTGCAACGACGAGCGGGTAGGAGCAACTTCAACAGCCGCCCAAACAGATTTGATGGTCTGATCTTCTGGCCCGTAAGAGTACACCAGTGAAGCGTCTTGCCCAGCTGTCTGCTCAAAACTCTTGTCACGGTAGATGAAGCTCACATTGTAGTTCTGGATGAGTGGTAGTATCTGAGTGTTCCCAACTTCGCCCCTTGGCGTTTGAATCGTGACCTGAGCCGGACCTTTCGTCAGAGCGAACACGGGCACTTGAATTGACACGAGAATGGCCACTGCGGCTGCGACAGCCAGTATCTTTGCTATTTCTTTCCAATGCAGCTTCACGGATGGATATCGCAACAACCTGCCGCAGCTCCCGCAGAAGTATCCCTCTGTTTCTCCAGTCGGGTTGCAGCTCGGGCACGGTTGCGGAGGCCTTGCTTTTGTGAAGATCTGCGTCTTGAAAAGCTTCTCAGACACTGCCAGAAGTATCACGATGCCAACGGCCATTACGACGAGTCCTCCGAGCAAGTGGAATATTTGCAGCGCGAGCTGTTCACCGTAGTAGTAGCCGATGACAAGGATGCCTGATATTCGCATGATGTTCAGCAGGTATATCAGCGGAATACCCAGCATGAATATCGAGGCTTTCTTCCACGTCTTGTCACGAGTTATGTAGGCTGTTAGAAACGCGAAGATGACGAAGCCCATCAGCGGGTAGATGCCTGAGCAGGCTATGTCCAATGTGAAGCCCATAGTCGTGTTGTTGGGTCGCGTTATGATTATCATCGGGTTTCCGTACTCCCCCGAAATCCTTGAAGGTATGCCGAACAGTGCCATAGAAGCGTTTGAAACCTCTGAGGCCACCACCGAAAGGGTTGAGCCTATCCCGTACAGAATCGTAGAGGGTGGAGGGGTCAGGAAAACCAGGAAAATAATCGGAAAAACCATCTCCCGCAACGTCTGCACGTTAAACAGCACCAGAACCAGCCCCGCCGTAAACATCGGCAACGTCAACACGTGATATTCGAGAGGCGTGAAAGTGTAGGAACCGTACCAGTACAGAATGATAGCCGTCGCGCATAGAAGCATGCCCAAAAGCTCAGAGGCATACCTCATGTACCCGGACTTGTCCGACGGGTCGGAGAAAGCCACCGTCCTCAACATCTTCCTCTTCCGATAGAGAAAGAAGCCGAAAATAAACGGTATCGCCAAAACATAGTTCGTAGCCTCACTCTGCAAAGCATCAGCGAATATCAAGCTCAAATCAGCGTAATACAGAGCCAAAACTGCCACTGCGATGGTCGAAGCCTTAAGAGCTAGATTTAGAGTGCTCGAGCTTCTTAACAGTGCCAGCTTCTGCAATTTCGGTGCCTCTGAATTCTGCATTGAAAAGAACCCTTCCTTATTCGATCTGGAAGCTAAAAATCATGGAAAGTCTATCGATTTCCTCTACTCAGCGAAACCCAACAGGCTTGTTCTAGTCCTTTGTTCCTCTTCACTGTTTGCTAGTACGGTTCTTGCGTCTTCGCAGTCCGCCGTACGCTCCCAGAACCACGATCATTGAAAGCGCGGCCATCAACGTTCCCAACGGCATGACAGGCACAACGAGCAGGTTGTGCGCCACATCGACCCCGGTGGTTGCCTCGCTGCCCGAGTAGCCTCCTGCCCCCGCGAACGAGGCCTTAATCCAGTAGTACCCGTTGCTCATGGACTCATCTGGGTCCCAGGGCACGCTGTATGAGCCGTTTGATCCCGTTGTTACTGACGCGAGTCCTGTCCAATTTCCGTCTGACGGTGTCCCCGTTGGTCCGCTGGCGCCGTACTGGTAATACAGCTCCACAGTTTTTCCTGCAACCCCTGAACCGCCACTTGTCAGGTAGCCGCTTATTGTCGTAATGTGCGAACCAGACTTGTCAACCGTCGTCGGACTGCACTGCACCGTTAGTGAAGTGGACGCAACCGCTACATTGAAGTTCGCCGTAACAGTGCCCGGACCGTCAACAGTGATCGTCGTCGAATTCAAAGAGGAATCCGCTATCGTTATCGAACCAGTCTTGCTCCACGACCCGAACTCGTAGCCTGAATTCGCAGAAGCAGATATCGCGTTACCGCTGGATCCCGCGTCGAACCAGTCGCTTACAGACGGAGTAGTCGTTCCAGACCCGCCCGGACTGACATCAAAGGTCACCTCGTACTGTGTCTGGTAGGTTCCAACAATCAAGGTGGGCTCGGTGATAGAAGTCCTGTTGTCGCTCACAAAGTTGCATCTAGTTCCTGTATCCGTCACCTGCGACGGAAAGACACCTGTAGCACCGCCGCCAGAATCAACCCACTCATCAGAGGGAACAGTAACCGAAAGAACATTTCCAGTTGCTGAATAGGTAACCAGATACTGAGTCTGCCAGTTCGCAGTCGCCGTCTTAGGCGCATTCATAGTAATAGGATTGCTCGCCGAATAAACCGTTCCAGAAGCATCAGTACCCCAACTCGTAAACACATGCTGAGTACCGTTCCCATGATCAACCGAACCAACACTCACACCGGCAGTAGGCGTAGCACCACCATCATACCAACCAGCACCAGTAGTCGACCCATAAGCAGAAGTCACCGTCAACTGATACTGAGTCTTCCAAGTGCCAGTAGCCGTCTCAGGACCAGTCATGTTGATGTTATTCGAAGGTGAACCAGAACCAGAAGCATCACCAGTCCAGCCAGTGAAAACGTACTGAGTCCCAGTCGACCCCGCAACCGTAAGCGGAGCAATAGTAGCCTGAGCATTAGTGTTCGCATCATACCAATTCTGACCACCAGCAGAACCATGACCGCCAGTCTCAACAGTCAAGTAATACTGAGTCTTCCAAGTGGCAGTAGCCGTCTTAGGACCAGCCATCAATATATTATCCGAAGGCGAACCAGACCCGGAAGCATCACCAGTCCAGCCTGTAAACACGTATTGAGTTCCAGTAGGTCCAGCTACTGTCAAAGGTGTCACAGTCGCGTAGGCGGTGTGTCCAGAATCATACCAATCGCCGCCGCCTGGAGTTCCGTGAGCTGAGTTAACAGTCAAGTAGTACTGAGTCTTGTAGTTTCCAGTCACGCTTCCCGAAGTGGAGACCACGAATGAAGCATCAGTCTGAGCTGACGAGAGCCCAGTCGTGTTGTCCCAGACGTACTGCTTCCCGTTCGCAGTGACGACCAAGGGCGAGTAGAACGCGAAGCTGTGAGACGAAGTGTCATCCCACCAGAATGAAGTTCCAACGCGCGTATAGTTGGTGCCATCAATCTTCACGACGTCCCCAGAGAAGTCAACGCCGACGCCGGACTGAGCAAAAGTGACATTGTACCGAGTCTTATACGTGCCAGTAACCGTAGTAGCCGCGGTAACCGGCAACGGCGAAGAAGCGTTAGCACCCGTCAGAACATATTGCTTACCAGCTGAAACAGTCAAAGATGAACCATACACGAAAGACTGAGGCGAATTCGCATCAGCCCAGAAAGACACGCCATTCCGATCATAGTTAAGAGTAGAATTAATCGTTACCACCGTACCAGAGAAGTCAGAACCAACACCAGACTGGCCGAAAGTAACGTTGTACTGAGTCTTGTAGGTGCCTGTAACAGTCGTAGCCGCTGAAACAGTCAGAGGTGAACTGGAATTAGCCGACACGAACACGTACTGCTTCCCAGAGTTAACCGTCAACGGAGAAGCATAACTGAAGCTGTAGACGTCACTCGCGTTAGCCCAGAAGCTCGTCCCAGCCCTGTCATACGTCGTTCCATTAACAGTTACCACCGTACCCGTAAAATCGGAACTGACACCAGACTGGCCGAAAGTAACGTTGTACTGAGTCTTGTAGGTGCCAACGACCAATATAGCCTGTGAAATACTGCTCAAAGGTGAAGAAGCATTAACACCGGTCAAAACATACTGCTTTCCGGAAGTACTTGAAACAGTCGTCGCATAATTGAAATTCATAGAGCTACCACTGTCAACCCAAGTACTGTTCGGAAGCAAAACATACGTCTTAGCAGTACCATTGACAGTGACAATAGTGCCGGAAGCATCGGAATTCAACCCAGACTGAGCAAAAGTAACATTATACTGAGTCTTATACGTGCCAGTAACCGTGGTAGCCGCGGTAACCGTCAAAGGCGAAGAAGCATTCGCACCCGCAAGAATGAACTGTTTGCCAGCCGCGCTGCTTCCAGCAGTACCCCCATAGGTGAAGTTCAAAACATCACTACTGTTAGCCCACACGCTATACGGCAAACCAGAATAAGCCGTACCCGTGGAGTTCACCGTCACAACAGTGCCAGTCGCCGTTCCGTCCAAGCCACTCTGACCAAAGAAAACCTGCCACTGAGTCTTGTAGGTTCCAGTAACAGTCTGAGCAACCGTCACCGTCAAAGGCGAAGAAGGACTAACGGTCCCAAGCACAAATTGCTTACCAGCAGTACTGCTTGAAACAGTCGAATTGTAAGAGTAAACCAGACTATCGCTACTATTAACCCACACACTATACGAAAAACTTGAATACCCAACATTCGTGACGTTAACCGTCAGAACCGTTCCAGAAGCCGTTGAGCTGTCCAAACCAGACTGAGCAAAAGTCACATTGTACTGAGTCTTGAAGTTGGCTGTGACTGTTTGAGTTGAGCTTGGAACGGTGTAAGTGTGACTTTGGGTTCCGGTGTCACTCCAACCGTTGTAGATGTATTGGATGCCGGTTCCTCCGGAGACGGGGGATTGGGCTGCAAGAGTGTGAGTTGAACCTGTTACCCAGTTGTATGTCTGAGGAGTGGTTATTGGAGTTCCGTCCACTGTAACGAAGCCCGAACCTGTTGGACTTGAGGCCACAGTAATCTTGCCTGTGTTCGCCACAAGGGCATCTGCCATCATAAGCCAATTCGTGGCACTTGTCCAGGAGAAGGTCACATTAAGGCTGTTTTGCGTCGTTGACACAATCTTGTACTCGCCGGCGCCCCCTGGATTGCTTACAGTGGAAGCAAAAGTTGCTGTGAAAACTGGTAAGCCGCTAGTTATGGTCCCAGTACTACCGGGCATACCCACCAATCCCACTATCATGTCGGTTGGGTTAGTTGTCGTAATTGACACGGTTGAGCGTATTGCGCTACTTCCAGAAGAAGCTGACACGGGGTTACCGAGGTTGGGATCGAAGGGCGAGGCAGTATTAGCCCCGCTTACCGCGAAGGCCATGAAAGCCATAGCACCGGCCGGACTGTTTGTGAGAGTAATTATCTTACTTGAGATCGTCGAGGTGGCGATAGCGTACCAGCTTTGCATTTGCTGGCCGTTGGATGTGACAGATCCTCTCGGAATCCACGTTAGGCCGGCGGTGTCTGATATACTGAGCGTGTGTCCGGTTGCCGGGACATACCCGCAGGCGTAAATCACATCATTGGTGCTAGCCGTTGAAAAGGTAGCAAGCGTCAAGGTTGAGCCGCTTGCAGTATTTGCTATCTTGCGGCTACTGGTACTTGAGTCTAGTTGCAACGCTGAAGGAACGGTGAAAGCCGCTGTCGCTGTGTTTGTTCCATCGCTGGCCTGAACGGTGTTGCTTCCGACGTTGGCCCATGTTGGAACGGTGAAGGAACAGGAGAAGTCGCCACTCGCGTTGACGGTCACGGTTCCCGGACTCGTCGATACCAATAATGTATTGAAGCTTAACGCTATGTTTGAAGAAGGAATGAAGTTAGAGCCCGTCACCGTCACCGATTGCCCCAATGGTCCGCTCGGCGGAGACAATCCAATAGAAGAAGTCGTGGACTTTTTCACTGCGTCTGCGATCATACCCCAGCTATTTGAACCCCCAATCGTAAAATTCACCTTAAGGCCGGATTGGGTTGAAGAATATACTTTGTATTCGGCTGATGTTTCTGCGTATGTGTTACTGGGATAGGGTGTAATTACTGCTGTAAAAGGACTCACGGGTATCAGCGTCTGAATTGGTGAACTCGCCTGTCCCACAGCACCTAGAATGAAGTCATTAGCGTTAGTTGTGGTAATACTAACGCTTGCAGGTGAACCGCTGCCGGAGGTTGAGTTAACAGTGTCAAAGGGCGACAAAACTGTTTCGGCACCGCTGATGGCAAATGCTTCCGCCACGACATAAGCACCGGTAGAAGCCCAATATATGCCAATGTCCACAGAACCACTACTGGGCTTTATCGCATACCACGTTTCTAGGTATCCGCCTGAGACGACTTGAACACTTCTTCTTTGGTTCCAGGCTAAACTTGGAGACGAAACTATACTCGCAACACCTGAAAAGGACTGCGAGCCGCACACTGAGACGTATATTAAGTCGTTAGAGTTGGTCGTCGTAAGAGTCGGGATAATCAAAGGACCCGGGCTATTAGTGATGGAAGCCGTTTGGGGTGTACCATCCATTGCCAAGGTTGGAGAAGCATGTGCCACAAAGTTCGATGGAACAAAGGAAAGGAACAGACCATAGCCTACTAATACGAAGGCTATGAACACAATAGCAAGAATGTTAAGTTTTTTCATTGTTTTTTCACCGTCATTTTTTGACGATTCCGCGTGCGCGAAGTTGAGGAAGCCGTGCAATTCTGGGAAGAGATGCAACGAGTATCAAGCAAAGCAAGAACTGTCGACGCTAAGGTTCGCCCTGCCAACTCTCCCTTCATTTTGCTCCCTTCACCCTATGCTTCCTGCTTAGTAACGTACACGAATAGTCTATATTGAGAAATCATGGTGTGGCGCGCTACTTAAGGCTGTAAGGAACATTGGTAAGGAACATGGGATTTCTTTTTCTAGAATTGTCCTCCATACGGCTTTAAATATAAGCCGAGGGTGAAACCTGAAAAAATACGGTTGAATAAGCAGAAAGAAGACTTTTGGGGTTCCCTCAAGCGCGCTCACTGCTGAATCCCTCTCTGACGAGAGCGGAAATAGAAAATGGAGGCGCCTGCACTAGGTTCAACTTTCGAGAGCCCTTCGTCGCCTCTTCTCCGAAACAAGAAAACTCGTTGTCTATTAAGCCTTGGGATAAAAAGCAGCTTCATAACTGTTCTGCAATCGATTGCAGCATGCCCAAACACAAAACTTGCACTCAAAAAAACCATCATAGACCGACAGCCCTTCAGGCTGATTCATTCTATTTTCGTTTCGGATTCTCGGCATAACCGTTGCAGCGTCTGCCGTTCACCGTTCAAGTCCTTGAGTGACCCTTGAACCTTCAAGTATTGGTCATTGAAGCGATCGTACCTTTCCAGGAAGTCCTTGCCGCTCTCGGTCAACTCAAAGCGCGGACCGTCTGACCGCAGAAAACCCCTCTTCACAGTCGCTTCCAGATACTTCCCCAACAACTTGTAGCTCAAATTCGCGCGATACATTATCCTGGTTTTGCCAGCACCCTCAATCGCAACTTTCAGAACATCCGCTACTATATCTAAGCCGTCACGACGCTTCCCCATTAGATCACAACCAACCAAAAAACATGAACCAGAAAACAAACCGCTAAACCAACTCGAAGCTTCCCGCACGATCAACAACCAACACTAGAAAATCCCCCTCTAACGAGAGCGGATATGAAGTCTGATGCCGCTGACCAGCAGCAAAATTACCCGGTCCATCCTCTGCCTATAATACGAATTCTAGGCGAGTTATTAAGAACATAGCGACCCAAAATCTAGGCATTTCTTCTAGAACAAAACTCTACAGCGCAACTGTGTGCCCTATTCTCAGGCATTACATCAAAAGTATGAGCGCGCGCTCCTAAATTCATTCGCGAGCTGGTTTTTGTCATAGGCTTGCTTGGTTCGTGGATGACTGTGTGACTATTGACGCGAGAATTATCATCTGTAGGACATGAACCAACTCGTCACGCCTGAAAAAGAGAATTTAGGAACACGCTAGCGCGCTAGGTTTGAGGTATAAACGAATTAGTTGAAGGACCACCGAAAATTTTAAATGGGCATCTACAACATGTACTTGCGGTGTTTTATTTGGTTAAAGTGAAGAAACGTTCTGGAGATACGCAGGATTTCGATAAGGCAAAACTTAAAACTTCTGTTAAGAAAGCTGGAGCCAAAGAGGAACACGCAACAAAGGTTGCCGACAACGTTGCAAGCAAAGTAAAGGAAGGAACGGTGACTGTCGAGATAAGGCGATGGTGTATAACCGAACTTAGACCACTAGACCCAAAAGCTGCAAAAGCCTACGAGACATTTGAAAAACCAACAAAGAAAAAGTAAGTCTCGCCAAAAATCCAGATACTTCTCTTTTTTTAGAAAAGCCGCTCCTGAAGGGTTAATTCTGTTTAATACAACAGCACGCTAAACAGTATTTCTATTTAACAAAATTCATAAACAAAAAACTATAATTATTTGTTCTTAGCGAGGTTTGAGCAAGATGCCAAAGAGCAAGAAGAAAAAAGGAAAGAAGAAGTAGGCGCGCGCTCCTGGGTTTGCGGCGGAAAAGCTGTCGACAAGTTCAGACTGAACTGTAAGCTGGAAAAAAGCAGCTCGGCTGATGCTTCACGTTGACGTTATTATTTTGTATATGTTTATGGCCACTGTTGCCAGGAAGAGTATTCCCATCGTGAGTGCTGCGGCTTTAAGTTTCCTAGAGTCTATCAGCAGCGTTGCGGGCCCGTCGATCGATCGCAGTACTAATGGCGCGCGTGATTTGCCAGAAGATGGTCAATCAATGCTTCGGGCTTAAATAATGTTGACAACTTTTATGGTCAACTATCTTTGGTTCTTCGGTGGGCTGCTTCGCCTTTGCGCGCGCGTTTCAACCGAAGACTTCGTAGAACCGCCATACCGATAGTATTATAACATTCTATGAAAGACTATTAGTTGCAATGTTTTCTAAGGGAAGAGCGATGGAGACGCCAAAAGGGACAAAAACTTCCACTTATACCCTCGAAGAACTTATAGGCCCACTGAACGATGTGGAAAAGAAATATGTTCCGAAGGAACTCCATGTTGCAGGGGAACTATCGATTCCGCTGCCAAGTCCAAGGTCAGCAGTAATAGGCTCACGGAAAGCTTCTTCAGAAGGTCTTAAAGCAGCTAGTGACATCGCAAGAACTCTTGCAAGACGGGGGGTCATAGTTGTTAGCGGGCTTGCTGAGGGAATCGACACTTCGGCACACAAAGCCACCATTGAAGAGGGGGGACATACGATCGCGGTTCTTGGAACGCCCTTAGACCGCGTTTACCCAAAAGAAAACTTCCAACTTCAGGAGGTCATTATGCGCCACCACTTGGCCATTTCCCAATTTCCAATTGGGCATCCCACTCAGCCAAAGGATTTCGTTCTTCGAAATCGAACGATGGCACTCATCTCTGACGCCTCAATCATTGTTGAGGCTGGGGATACCAGCGGCTCTCTGCACCAAGGATGGGAGGCTCTCAGGCTCGGACGACCGCTCTTCATTTGGAGTTCCATCATGAATGACTCTTCATTGAGTTGGCCAAAGAAGATGGTAATGTATGGCGCAATGGAACTCACAGATCCAGAAGAAGTGCTGGATGTTTTACCGTCTCGCGAAAGAATCCTCGAGGTGGCTCCATGAGCCATGCATCTATCTCAACTTGAGTTCAGTGCGCTCTTATCATATGCACCTCGGGGGGATTCCCCCGAAATACGGCACTCTAAAGATGTGATGATTGCACTCAAGAAGGACGGATTTGTAGGAGACCCACCGATCCTAATGTCACAATGGGTAGCGCAGACAATACAACGAAATAGAACTACACTCCCATTTGCTTCATTCTTCCAACCTAACACAATCCTAGTTCCTACTCCAGAGTTCTTTGATGCAACCAAACACGCTATGGGTTCCCGAGCGAATTGCGACCGCTCTAGTCAGAGTGGGGCTCGGAAAAGAGGTTCTCTCATGCCTCGTTCGGGCTAAACCTGTGCCCAAGGCGGCATTAAGTGTACCAAATCAGAGACCAACTACTGTTGAGCACTATGAGTCGATGACAGTCCAAGGGCGTCTCTCCAGACCAGATGAAATTGTGTTAGTCGATGACGTAGTCACGCGTGGCGCAACTCTCCTAGGTGCTGCGAATAGGTTGGCAGACGTTTTCCCACAAACTCGCATCCGTGCCTTCGCAGCCATGCGGACGATCAGCAATCAAGATGAATTTGACAAGTTGTATGTTCCATGCGTCGGAACGATTGAACTTCGGGAATCAGGAGATACTTTACGGAGACCGTAGCGCGCGCGTAAAACCTTCTGAGAAACCATATTTCTTGCATCCGTGTGAGCCTGTATGCGGATGAGGTTTTTTGAAAGGAACAGGTAGTCGACCAACAGTTTTGTAGCTTCAGTGCCGTAGCCTCTGCCTCTTTCATCTGAAGTCAGAACACAACTTATTTCCATCAGATTCCCTATGAGCCAATGAAACATTGTTCCAATCTTGGTTCCGTCCTTTTTCTCAACGAAAAACCACTTTGTATCCGAAGTGAGACCAGCATACCTCTTCTCCCACTCTGTTCTGGACTGCTGTGGCAACCAAACAAATTCGCCGACGTATTCAGGATTGTTGCTCCATTCTGCCAATAATGGCAAGTCCTCTCTTTCAATAACCCTCAAGTTCACATTCTTGCCTTCAAGCAATCTGAACACCAATCAAAATAGTCAAGTCAGTTCAGCTAAGTCTTTTCTGCAACGTCAAAGTTGGTTGGTTAATTGAATAAACCTTTACCCTTTCTCTCTCTCATTTTCTAACTATCTCACTCTGCTCCTCTCACTCACTCTCTCTACAAGAAAACAAACAAATAAAAAAAACACACAAAACAAAAAAACCAGGAAGAACAGGAAGGTGATATTCATAGTTTTGACAAGCCAATTTCAGGAGCGAACCTCTAGAGCACGCTATGACGAAAACGGGTTCTGTTAACTCTTAGGGTCTTGCATGTACTTGGGGTTGTCCATGTTAACTAAAGGGGCTCTTAGACGAAGTTCCATGTTTTATCCTAAACGCTAAATAGAAGTTCAACTCACAAGAACCGTCATAGAGGTTTTAGCGGGCTAGTAGGAGGTGAGTGATATGTCTGAGAAGAATATTGAGACGCTTATACACAATTTTCTTGATGCATACATGAAGCTGGATGTGGATGGCACGCTTTCCTTCTTTGCAGAAAACGCTGTCTGGCAAACTCCCGAGGGAGTGTTCAAAGGCAAGGAGGAAATGAAGCGCTATTTGACTTGGGATTTCAAGATGATGCGTCAGATAAAGTTTAGGGATGCTGGAATAGGACTTGTGGTAAAGGGTAACAAGGCTGTCTACGAGTATATTGCAGAGGGAGTCACCTATCAAGGCATGAAATATGAAACGCCTGGGGTCTGTATCTATGAAATTGATGATGGTAAAATTAAGCAACACAGAGCTCTTTATTACGATAGGTTATCAATTGCGAAACAGGCAGCCAAGGGAGTAATTTCAAAACGGGTAATAAACTCTGTATTAAATACTATGGAGAAAGGATTACGCTAGCTAGATCGATCTGTGTGTGGGGATTAAAATTTAACTGAAAATAGCGCGCCCGCGCTATCCAATATTTCTCTATCGGTTATTGCTTTCCACCACTCGTTACGATCTATAGAAGCCGCGCGCCAGTATGTTGCTAAATTATGAAAGTTGACATTTTAATGTTTAAGCTTGTTTGAGCTTGAATATTTAGGGTGAAGGATGGAGAAACCCGAATTTTCATGCACTCTACTGTCTAAACTGAACTTGGATGATATCGAGAAAGTCGTCAAGGAAGCTTACCATAAAGAAGATTGCCCGGGCAGGCCGCCCAGGAAGCCGATGGGCATATTCAAAGCGTTAATCGTGAAGCGGCTTCAGCAGATTCCGAGCGAGAGAGAACTTTGTCGGCGGTTATGGAAAGACGATATCTTGAGGGAGCTCTGCGACGTCGAGGCGGAGCAGAATCCTTATCATCCGTCGCAGTTGTCAAGGTTCAAGAAACGCGTCGGAACACGAAGGCTTCAAAGAATCATGAACAAGCTGCTCGAGGAACTGTTGACGAGAGGCGTAATCGACGGTGAAACCGTGGTGTTGGACACTACCTTCGTCAAGGCTTACAGCAGGCGAGACCCGCTCGAGAACAGTCGTGGAAAGTCAGATCCTGAAACTAGGGTGGGCAGGAACGGCAAAACCTACGATTTAGGCTACAAACTGCACGTTGCAATAGACGCAAAGTCTGAGCTGCCTCTGGCGGTCATCGCTGCGTCGGCCAACGAGAACGAGAAGAAACACGCACCAACGCTCATTCGCAAGGCGTTGAAGACAACAAAGCAGCGTACAAAAACGCTCGTTGCCGATTCACAGTTCTCCAGCAGAAAACTGAGGGAACAGCTTGCGACTCACGGTGTTAAGGCGGTGATTCCTACCCGGCAAATCAGCGTAAAGGAGAAGCCAAGCTTTTGCGTGTGGACAAGTATTTCAGGACTCATGGTGACGTTGTCGAGAAGCGAATCTACGCGCAGAGAGGTGCGATTGAGAGGGTGAATTCCCGTTTGAAGGAGCAGCTCTGTCTTGAAAGGCACAGGGCTAGAGGCCTCGAACGCATAACCATACACGCCCTGCTCTGCATAATCGCCATGCTCCTTAACGCAATAGCAGCGTTGAGGCTGAACAGACCCGAAAAAACCAGATCCACCACCATGCTAGCAAGATAGCAGAAATTAACACAAACCAATCGAATTAACAACAAGCTGGCGCGCTAAATTATGGTTGAGAGCTTAGGATACTTCGTATATGTTGAGCGATTCTGTCGTAGGCCTCGAAGGCTTCACGGGTTGGAAACGCCTTTCTCCCCACAGTCATATCGTACTTTACAGGAATTCCGCTAATCACGATGGTTGTCGATGACACTATAGGCGTTATCCCCACATATTGATCCTTCTTGTTAGGAATTACCATGAGGTTTGGCGATCCAAATCCAAGCAGCATATTCTTCAGTTCCGAGTCAGCGTTCAAAAGTTGCGCCAGTTCTCCGCCCTCCCACTTGTAATCGATGATTTCCCTGCTGAGGAAGCCTTTCTTGATCTGTTTGGCCTTCGCCTTAAGCTCGTCCTTCAGGTCTCCCACATTTGCCTTTACCGCATAGTTGTACCTGTAAACCAGGAGGGGACCTCCGCGCGCGCTCTCACCACCTGTGAGGGACCTGGATACCTCCACTAAGTCGATGTTTCGGCCTTCGACCTTGACGCAACCCAGTGGAGGAATGTTTTTTATGCTATACATGATATGCATGGTTGGAGTGTGATGTATGGCTTCGGGGCTCTTGAGGTCCAACACTGTTGCTTCTATGCCGATCTGTCGAAGATGCTCACACAGCTCGTTTATCAAGTCAACTTCCTCGATCTCTCCCCTTATCTTCTTAAAAATACTCATCTACAACCCCTCCGCTTTAACCAATAGTTAGCCGTTCTTGTTAATTAGACTTTTTCTTACAACGAAAGACGGTCATCATCTTCATCGCAGGTAGGGAGCCCCCTACCCGCCCTCCCTCCCCACTCTGATCTAGTTCCCTGAGCGCGCTGGTTTGTCCCTAAAATGGTCAAAGATGGTGTTTATTCCTCTTCTAGAGGTTCGGGCATGGAAAAACCCTTCCCCATTTAGGGTCATCCACATGCACACGTGACACGGCTCGATCTTGCAGTCGAAAAGCTTGATGAACTCTGACTTCAACCCTGTTGAATCTTGCACCAGTTTAACCAAGCGGTCGGTATTGCTATTCTTGACAGGGCTTCCAGAGATTCCCAAAATCTCAACCACGATTCCACCTCAAAAACCACTAATCATCAATGACATTTGCATTGTTTTATTTATAATTTGCGCGCATGCGGAAAGAGGACTTAGCAATGATCTCATTAAAGGTCTTGTGTCGTTTATCAGCTCGCCTGCGACATTATGGACGTATCAATTCACTTGGACATGCCGCACGCGCATAAAGGTGATTCTAGTGGTAGATGAAAAAATGCGTGCTGAAGTTCTTAAACTCGCTTTATCATGGCTTCCCATACGCGCGCGGTTAAACCGGTTTTCGCAAATTCTTTCCACATATCTAAGGCATGTTTAGTATAAACTGTCCCCTCTTGGTCGTAGTGCGTTTTGCATGGAAACTCCTTGCATAGAAAACAGCATTTAACATTATTGTCTTGAGTGCATTCCCAGAAAATACAGCCTTTGTGGCTTTCTCTCTTCTCTCTCAATTTTTTATTACCCCAGTCGCATCCAAGGCATCTATTTTTTGAGTCTGAATGTTGGACAAAAACCGCAGTAAATACCACAGGCTCCAATTTTTCTATTCAACTCATTTCCCCAATCTAATTGGTTCTTGTAGTTCTGTTATAACTTTTGCGCATGCATGTATGCAATGACTGTAATGCGCGCGGAAAAGCAAGGAAACCCATAGTTAGCTCGAACAACTCAGCTGCCTCTCTGAAGCAGAAGCACGCGCAACAGCAACGAACGCGCGAAAAAGATCAGCCTCTCTCCAGCAGCGTCAAAAAGCTTATTATCTTATTGGGGATACTAGAAGTTGGTGAGTTTCGTGCCTAAATACGAATATAAATGCGCGGATGTTGTACCGGATTGTTCTTTGGAGATCAAGGGCGCATCGAGCGAA